>Ga0114925_10000778_pt1 | contig 14903 bp, 15 predicted proteins | sample SumtaG_2_FD_87287 | JGI IMG/M metagenome (GOLD analysis project Ga0114925, IMG submission 87287) | Deep subsurface microbial communities from Indian Ocean to uncover new lineages of life (NeLLi) - Sumatra_00607 metaG | ecosystem: Environmental > Aquatic > Marine > Oceanic > Sediment | place... | reverse complement strand
GTTGTTGTTAAAGACGGGAAGACACGGATTATAAGGAAAAGGGAGACTGTAGAAGACATTTTCAGAAGCTGTTAATAGAAGCCGAACACAGGTTTCATGTTTTATTTTTATTTATCCCCATTTTTCCGGGCTTCACTGCCAAAAGGAAAAAGATTAATTCAAAGGCTATGCCTTTAAAAGCCTTTTGGCTTGGGAACCACCACCTGCTTTGCAGGTGGTCTTTTACTGCCAAAAGGAAGCCACCTCCTTTGGAGGTGGTCTTTTACCCTGGAAAAGGAAAAGCCAAAAGAGAAAAATAGATCCTCACTGATATCTTTTTAAGGTACCAACAAAGATTAAGAAAGGGTTCCGGAATGAAAAGAAAAATAAGAGTTGGAATTCTTTTTGGAGGGAGGTCTGCAGAGCATGAAGTGTCCCTCCGATCTGCAAAAAATGTTATAGAGGCCATTGATAAGCAGAAATATGAAGTCATCCTGATCGGGATTGATAAAGAGGGCAGGTGGAACTATATAGATGATTCTGTGTATTTTCAGTTGTTCGAGAATGCTGAATCACCAGCGCTCCCGGAGTTTACAGATTCGATGTCTGTGATGCCGTACAGGGGAAAACAGGAGTTTCTAATCCTGCCGGACGGCAGGTCAATCGGCACCATTGATGTTGTTTTTCCGGTTCTGCACGGTACCTTTGGTGAGGATGGCACAATTCAGGGATTATTAAAGCTTGCGGGCCTTCCGTTTGTCGGCTCTGATGTGCTTGGAACAGCAGCAGCAATGGATAAGGATGTAATGAAGCGTTTATTCCGTGATGCTGCCGTACCTATACCCGCATTTCTCGTTTATGACTGGACAAAGAAGGATGCAATTGAATTTACTGAGGCAGAACGTACTCTCGGCATGCCTCTGTTTATTAAACCTGCAAACCTCGGATCCTCTGTGGGGATCACTAAGGTAAAGGGGAAAGAAGATTTTAAAGATGCAGTGCATGAAGCATTCCAGTATGACAGTAAGATTATTATTGAAGAGTTCATTGAAGGAAGAGAGATCGAATGTTCGGTGCTGGGAAATGAAAATCCCATTGCATCAGTTCCTGGTGAGATAAAGCCCAGACATGAGTTTTACTCCTATGATGCAAAATATGTAGATAAAGAAGGTGCTCTTTTAGAAATACCTGCAAAAATACCGCCCGAACAGACAAAAAGGGTACAGGAGCTTACTGTTAAAGCGTTTAAGGTTTTATGCTGTGAAGGCCTTGCGAGAGTCGATTTCTTTATAAAAGATAATGGTGAAGTACTTGTGAATGAGATTAATACAATACCTGGGTTTACTGAAATTAGTATGTATCCAAAACTGTGGGCAGCAAGCGGCATCCCGCAGACTGATCTCATCGATAAACTTATAGGGCTGGCATTTGATCGTATCCAGAGAGAAAAAAAGTTAAAAAGATCATATTTTTGAAAGAATTCTAGAAATAACTAAATCAGGAGAGTAAATTGAAAAGTCTCAAGGATTACCTTGATAAAATTAATCCCGTTGATAGGAGTATCACCACCGGTGTTCAGAAAAGACTTGATTCTCAGACAAAACCACTGGGTAGTCTCGGCAGGCTCGAATCTTTCTGCAGACAGCTTGCTTCTGTTCAGGGAACAGTGGACCCGTTATATGAAAAAAAAGTTATTTTCACACTTGCTGGAGATCACGGGATAGTCGAGGAAGGTGTTTCAGCATATTCGCAGAGTGTGACAGCCCAGATGGTGGCAAACTTCCTGAATGGAGGTGCAGGGGTAAATGTTCTTGCAAAACATGCCGGGTGCAGTGTTGTTGTTGTTGATATGGGTGTAGCAAGTGACCTGGATTTTAAAGGTTGTGTGGGGAGAAAAATTGATTATGGATCAAAAAACTTTACAAAAGGGCCGGCCATGACCAGGGAGCAGGCCGAAAAATCGATTGTAACAGGAATTGAGCTTGCACTGGATTATGATTTTGATATACTTGGAACCGGTGATATGGGAATCGGGAATACAACCCCCTCTTCTGCAATTGCAAGTATATTAACAGGAATAGAGGTACAGGAGATTACAGGAAGAGGGACAGGTATTGATGACAATGCCCTTATGAAAAAAGTGAATGCGATAAAAAAAGGAATATCGGTAAATAACCCGGATCCCGCAGACCCTGTTGATGTTCTTTCAAAAGTAGGCGGGTTTGAGATCGGAGGGATAACCGGGCTGATTATAGGAGCTGCAATAAAAAAGAAATTGGCCGTGGTAGACGGGTTTATCTCTACTGCTGGGGCAATTATTGCACAGAATCTTAACGTAGATATTTCAGACTATTTTGTGTTATCACATCTCTCTGCGGAGAAAGGACACGATATTTTTGCCAAATACCTCGGTAAGAAGCCTGTTCTTGATCTCGGTATGAAGCTCGGGGAAGGTACCGGTGCTGCGCTTGCAATTGAACTTATCGATGCTGCGATGCACATTTATTATGAAATGGCAACCTTCGACCAGGCCGGTGTTGATAAGAAGATAGAAGCATAATTGTATTGAACACAGGTGATGAAAAAAGTTATAAGACAATTTTTATTTGCTTTCGGTTTTTTAACCATAATACCAGGGCTCGGGAAAATAGCGGCACAGCCGGAGGACACGGGGAAATCTACAATTTACTACCCTGTTGTCGGAATAACAATCGGCCTTTTTCTCTATCCGATCAGTTTATTCAAGGGACTTACACCGTTAACGATCTCAGTGATCATGTGTGTCTTTATTCTGTTTTTTTCAAGAGCCCTGCATGCTGACGGGCTCATTGATACCATTGACGGATTTTTATCGGGAAAAAAGAAAAAAGATGAAATCTTGCCCGTTATGAGAGATTCAAGGCTGGGAGCTATTGGTTTTATTTTTGCATTTTCCCTTTACCTTGTGAAAATATGCCTGTTTTATGAAATCTTAACAGGTGAGTCGGATGGTTTTCCCTTTTATCTTGCAGCTGTCCCTGCATTAAGCAGAGGAGGGGTTGCACTAACAGGATATGTATTTCCCTGTGCGGATGGGCAGAAAGGTCTGGGGAAAGCATTTATTTCTTCCATTGGTTTTAAACAGGCCATTATTTCTTTCCTTCTCATGGGAATCATCAGTTTTTCCAGGACTAATCTTTACAGCCTTCTCTGTGCTCCTCTTGTTTCTCTCTTCTGGATCCTCTGGGGTTTAATCTGCAGGCGTAAGATCGGTGGAATGACAGGGGATACTTTTGGCGCAGGCATTGAGCTGTCTGAGGTATTCAGTTTAATCGTTATGTATATAATTTTTTTATAAAGTAATAGTATGCTGATTAATATACTTCTTGCATTTTTTTTTGATATTTTTATCGGTGATCCGGTATTTCTCTTTCATCCTGTACGGCTTGTGGGTTTCATGCTTACTTCTTATGAAAAGCTTTTTTATCGACTGCGTTTTAAAATTATCGGCGGCTTACTTCTTGTTCTTTCTGCCCTTTTGACCGTTTTTTTTGTAATATATATTTTAGACTATATAAAGCAGTTTTTATATTTGCCATTTTCGATAAATGTAGTTTCTATCCTGCTCATATATTTTATCTTCTGCAGCAGGGATATGACAAAGGAGGCAAGATCGGTATATACGAATCTGAGGGAAGGTAATCTCGAAAAAGCGAGGGCATCGGTTTCCAGGATAGTAGGGAGAGATACCAATACCCTTGATGAGAAAGGGATAATACGTGCGGCTGTAGAATCCCTGGCCGAAAACGTTGTAGACGGATTTACTGCTCCCCTTTTTTATCTGATTATCGGCGGTATTCCTCTTGCATATGTGTATAAAACAGTCAATACTATTGACTCCCTGTTCGGGTACAGGAATCGGAAATATGAGAGGTTTGGAAAGATTGGCGCGCGCATAGACGATATTCTTAACTATATTCCAGCTCGTTTAAACAGTTTTTTCATACTCTGTGCTTCACAGTTTAAAAAAGATGTGTTTATGTGTATGAAAGTTTACGGCAGAAAGCATCCAAGCCCCAACAGCGGTATTTCAGAAGCCGGTTTTTCCGGTTTTCTTGGACTATCCCTGGGAGGTGATTCAATCTATGAAGGCGAACAGAAGATGAAACCCTGGATCGGTGTAAACCGGCTGAGCCCCAGAGAGCTTGAAGATCCGCTGATCATATTAAAGGCTGTTTCATTCTACTGGAGGGTTGTATGTATTACGCTGATAGCTTTTTTAATAGCCCTATACCTGTTAAATCTGCCTATTATTTTTAAGTAATGAAATTAAATAAATTAGCAGCTATTCAGTTGATAGAAGCTCCTGTGAAGGTTTTAATGACCGACAGAGTACGCTGAAATATAATTCAAAAATCAAAATCTGTGTGTCTGAATAGATAAAGAAATTATTTTCATTTTTGAGAAGTTGTATATAATTTATTGAAATACACATTCCTGAGGAGAAGAAAATGCAGTACAGAAAACTCGGCAGGACAGACCTTACGGTAAGCTGTATAGGGTTTGGAGCACTGCCTTTATGGGGGTTAAATGAAGAGGAAGCATCTTCTGTTCTGAATACGGCTCTTGACCTTAAAATAAACTTTTTTGATACGGCCCGCGGGTACAGGGAAAGTGAAGCGCTTATGGGAAAAGCAGTCTCAAAAAGGAGAAGCGAGTTTTACCTTGCTACAAAAACAAGTGCAAGAAAAGAAAAACCCCTCATGGAAGAGCTTCAGACAAGTCTTGACTATCTCAATACCGATATGATCGACCTTTATCAAATCCATTGTGTTAATACGGAATCTGAACTGGAAGATGTCCTGTCGAAGAAAGGTGCTCTTAATGTTCTGAAAAAGATACAGAAGGAAGGCATCATCAGGTTTATGGGTATCACGGGACACAATCCGGATGTACTTTATAAAGCAGCGAAGACAGGAGAGTTCGATACAGTACAGGGAGCGTTCAGTTATATCGAAAGGGAACAGAGAGCGATTGATTTGATCCACTACTGCAGCAGCAGTAATATCGGTTTTATTGTTCAAAAGCCTCTGGCCGGTGGAGCAATGACCAGTGCAGTTTCCGGCCTCAAATGGATCCTTCAGTATCCTGTATCAACAGTAATACCAGGAATGATTTCGGTGGGGCAGATCCGTGAAAACACTGGACTGGCTGACGAAAGGTTTACTCTTTCTGCAGGCGAATTAGAGGAGCTGGATGAGATTGTTGCAAAGCTTGATAGATATTTTTGCAGACGGTGCTATTACTGTCATCCTGTATGTCCTGAAAATATACAAATTGGTGTTATCCTGGAATATTTCGTTAAAGCCATGTACCCTGAAAATCTGGGGCTTGCCCGTGAGTGGTACAAGGGGTTGAAAATTAATTCACAAAACTGTACAGAGTGCGGTCTCTGCTTATCCGAATGTCCCTATGAATTACCGATTGTAGATATGCTCAAACGTGCACATGAACTTCTACGATAAATGGTGTATAGAGATATGGAAAAAGTATATGTGATTAACGGGCCGAATCTTAATATGCTGGGAATAAGAGAGCCCGAGATATACGGAAAAATAACTCTGAGGGACATTCTCAGGATGTTAAAAAAAAAAGGAGCTGAAAAAGGAGTGAAAATCAGGAGCTTTCAGTCCAATTCTGAGGGAAACCTCATTGATAAAATTCAGTCGCTTACAAATAAGGGGTACAGGGGAATCATCATAAATCCCGGTGCGTATACCCACTACAGCTACGCGCTGAGGGATGCAATAAAGGCTTCAGGTTTAAAGGCAGTTGAAGTGCACCTGTCAGATATAGAAAAGAGGGAAGATTTCCGGAAAGTATCGGTGATTCAAGATGTATGTATTGCTCAGATAAAAGGGATGGGACCTGAGGGCTACATAAAAGCCCTGGATGAGCTGTTAAAGAACAGCATTTGATTAAAAATTCGGAGGGAGACCCAATAGAAAACCTATAGGAGGTATCGAATGGAGTTTGTTGACCTGCGCAGTGATACTGTTACTTTACCGACTCGGGCAATGAGAGAGGCTATGTATAATGCCGAATTGGGAGATGATGTATTTGGTGAGGATCCTACAACAAACCGACTTGAAAAGATTGCTGCCGATATGATGGGAAAAGAAGCGGCTCTCCTTGTCCCCAGCGGGACAATGGGTAACCTGGTGTGTTCACTTACCCATTGTGTTCGTAGAGAAGAAGTGATCCTGGGCGATCGATCGCATATGTTTCTGAACGAAGCCGGTGGCATGTCGGCTTTGGGTGGAATACATCCACATATCATCCCAAATCAGCAAGACGGCACAATGAGCCTGAAGGATATTGAGTCAGCTATTCGAGGAGATAATGTACACTTTCCTCGTACCCGGCTGGTGTGCCTGGAAAACACCCATAATCGCTGTGTTGGTACGCCGCTCTCGCCTGAGTACATTGAATCGGTTGCAGAGCTTGCCGGATATCACGGGCTTTTTGTCCATCTGGATGGTTCACGAATTTTCAATGCTTCTGTAGCACTGGGGGTAGATGTCAGGGATTTGACCCGTAATGTCGATTCTCTAATTTTCTGTCTGTCTAAAGGGCTTTCTGCACCAGTTGGATCAATAGTCTGCGGCTCTGGCGAGTTCATTGCCGAAGCACGGCGAACCCGCAAGGTATTGGGAGGCGGCATGCGTCAGGCTGGGGTTATCGCTGCAGCAGGTATTATAGCTCTGGAACAGATGGTGGATCGTCTGGAGGAGGATCACAGGCATGCCCGCAGTCTTGCTGAAGGAATTTCGTCGATCCATGGGTTGTCCATTGACCTGCAAGGTATACAGACGAATATCATTTATTTCGATCTTGACAGCACCCTGTTGACGGCCGACGAGCTCGTAATTAAACTTGGGGAAAAAGGTATAAAGCTGCTGAAGACAGGACCATCACGGTTTCGAATGGTAACCCATTACGGTATCTCATCAAAAGATATTGATGTTACCCTGAAGGCTATTGCTGAGCTCATGGGAGGCTCGTAATCGAAATAGTATTTATAGTTCTGGATTCACTGCCAAAAGGAAGCCACCTACTTTGAAGGTGGTCTTTTACAGGGGATTTTACCGATATTTTCTACTATATTTTCTCAAAACGACTTGACAATAATTATGGATTACCCTATAATGATACAAAGATTTTCATATCATCAATAATAAGGAGGAGTATCAATGAAAGGTAAAATAGCTACTTTATTGGTGTGCTTGCTCGCACTGGCCCTGATCATGGCCGCTTGTGACCGCGTTGGAAAGAAGGCAGCCAAAGAGGAGGCCGCTGCAGTCGGACGGCTACAGATCATCAAGGATAGGGGGCAGGTTATTGTCGGTTGCAACGCCGAACTGCCGGGCTTTGGTTACATCAACCCCGCTGGGGAGTTTGAGGGGTTTGATGTAGACTTCGGTAAAGCCATTGCTGCCGCGGTTTTTGGCGACGCCACCAAGGTTGAGTTCCGCCCGCTAACAGCACCCGAGAGGCTGCCTGCCCTTCAGACCGGCGAGATAGATGTCCTGCTCCGTAACACGACCTGGACTCTCACTCGTGATACAGCGAATGAATTAGACTGGGCTGCGGTGACATTCTACGACGGCCAGGGCATGATGGTCCGTAAGGCCACTGGATGGAAGACATTTGAGGACATGGAAGGAGCCACAGTCTCCTGCACCACCGGCACCACCACTGAGATGAATCTGGCCGACGCCTTCCGCTCAAGAGGCATTGAGTACACACCCTTGCTGTTCGAGAGTACGCAGGATACAGCTACGGCCTACGAAGAAGGACGCGCCGATGCTGAAACATCCGATAAATCGCAGTTGGCAGCGCTCCGTTCGGCCATGGCTAACCCCGCAGAACACGTCATCCTAGACGTCACGATGTCGAAGGAGCCACTGGGGCCGCTGACCGCTCATGGTGACAATCAGTGGAACGATGTGGTGCGGTGGGTAGCCTGGGGGATGATGCAGGCCGAAGAATCGGGTGTAAACTCTCAAAACGTGGACGCTATGCTTTCCAGCAAAGACCCGACCATCCAACGCCTTCTTGGCGTCTCGGGGGAGATGGGCACCTCCCTGGGTTTAAGCGACGACTTTATGGTTCCTGTCCTCAAGCAGGTAGGCAACTATGAGGAAGTCTATAACCGACACCTGGGACCGGAGGGGATAAATATACCACGCGGGCCCAACCGGTTATGGAACGACGGCGGACTGCTTTATCCTATGGCCTTTAGATAGACCATGATTGACCATGATATAATATGCAGTTCAATTAGTAATAAAACGTATGCAGCCCGGTATGTCCGGAAAGTCCGTACCGGGCTGCATCTTCTTGCAAGGGGACAGGCATGAACCAGCGTTCAGCAACAGCGGAACACCGGAAAGCAGTGCCTTTCTGGCGCGATGAGCGCGTGCTTAAAGTGCTGGTCCAGATCGTGTTTGTGATGTTGGTGATCGCAGTGGGTTTATGGGCATTGTCCAACTACAGGGAGCGGGGTCTCACCTTCACCTTTAGCTTTCTGGACGAGGAGGCCAGTTTTGACCTGGCTGAGGGGATTGAGTTCGCCCCCACCGATACGTATGCTCGTGCCTTTCTGGTCGGTGTTTTAAACACCCTTCGGGTTGCTGGCATCGGCATTATCATGGCCAGCGTTGTGGGACTGTTTGCCGGAATCGCCCGGTTGTCAAACAACTGGTTGGTCAGCAAGATCGCCGGCGTCTACATCGAGATCATTCGAAATACTCCATTGCTGGTGCAGCTCTTCTTCCTGTACTTCGCAGTTATCCTGAATCTGCCGAGCATTAAGGAAGTAATCGTGCTGCCAGGCCCTGTATACTTAAGCAATCGTGGTATTGTGTTTCCGTGGGCCCGCCTTACAGCATCATTCGGTGGGTGGTGGTGGTTTGTTGTTGCAGCGCTGATCGGGGCGGTAGTCCTGCTCATTATACGAAAACGAGGCTTAAAGCGCACAGGCCATCCCAGTTTCAGCCTGCTCTATGTGTGTGTACCCCTCATCGCCATCCCTGTGTTGGGTTGGATGCTGATTTCCGGCAGTCCTCTGCTGCTCGACCTGCCGGAGATGGTCGTCAAGTCGGGAGGAGTTCTCAAAGTAGAAGGAGGTGCAGGATTTTCGTCCGAGTTCATGGCATTGTTGCTGGGATTGGTAGTATACACAGGCGCCTACATCGCTGAAGTCCTGCGAGCCGGGATAATGTCCGTACCGCGGGGTCAAACAGAAGCGGCCAGGGCACAGGGTTTCACCAGGGGGCAAATCCTGCGCCTGATCGTACTTCCGCAGGCCCTGCGTGTGATCATTCCGCCGCTTATCAGTCAGTACCTGAACCTCACAAAGAACTCCAGCCTGGCTATCGCCATAGGTTTTCTGGATATATACGCTGTTTCCCAGACCATGCTGAACCAGTCAGGTCGCGTGGTCGAGGTTTTCTTTATGATTATGGCCAGTTATCTAACGATGAGCTTGACCATCTCGCTGATCATGAACATCGTCAATCGGCGCATACAGATTGTGGAGAGATGAATATGGCCGTTCAACCCGAACTCAAACCGCCGCCAACCGAAGTTGGCCTGCTGGGCTGGCTGAAGAAGAACCTGTTCAGCACCTGGTACAATGTGCCGCTCACTATCTTCTCGATTGCTTTTATCTACTTTGTGCTGCGCGTGATCATCATCTGGGCTGTGCACGATGCGCGTTGGGAAGTGGTAACGACCAACCTCAAGGTCTTTATGATCGGTCGCTATCCCGCCAAGGAGGCATGGCGTGTGCTGGCCGCCCTGGGCATAGTCGTGATTTTGGCTGCGCTCACCTGGGTATTATGGAGGAGGAAGGACAGCAAAATAAAACGCTGGTTGGTGATCGGCTGGCTTCTGTCATTTCCACTGATCGGTATACTGCTGCGTGGATTCTCGAGGGAGAGCCCTTTTCTGCCTCTGGTCTCGGCCGACATTTGGAGCGGGATATTACTGACTCTTGTACTGGCCATAGTTGGAATCGGCGCCTCATTTCCGCTAGGTGTCTTGCTGGCCCTGGGCCGCCGGAGCAAGCTGCCGGCTATCAAGGTGATCTGTACTGTATACATTGAAACGATCCGCGGTATTCCGCTTATCAGCGTGCTCTTTATGAGCCAGTTGTTGCTTCCGTTGTTTCTCCCCCCGGAGCTCCGGCTCGGTACCGTTATGCGCGCACTCACCGGTATGACCCTATTCAGCGCTGCCTATACCGCCGAAAACGTGCGTGGGGGACTGGCCGCAGTTCCCATTGGCCAGTACGACGCTGCCAGTGCATTGGGGTTGAATAAGGTGTTGATGATGGTATTGATAGTACTGCCTCAAGCGCTTCGTGCCGTTATTCCGACCATTGTCGGGCAGTTCATCAGCCTGTTCAAAGACACCACTTTAGTAGTCATTGTCGGCCTACTGGACCTGTTAGGAATTGCCAAGGCTGTGACCGGTCAGCGTGCGTTCATCGGCCTGCATCAGGAGGTCTATTGCTTTGTTGCTGTTCTATTTTTCATCTGTTGTTATACCATGTCATACGCCAGCCGACGCCTGGAGAAGAAGCTGGGAGTGGGAGAGCGATAGGAATCGGTAGATTGTGAAACCGGTAAATTGAAAACCGGGAAGCCGGCCAAACTATCATTTAACCTGCCCCCCGATATACAGACTGAGTGTGATAGAGGAGCATATGAAGAACGAGAAACACAAAACAGTGGAAGATATCATCATCTTCCAAAACGTGCACAAGTGGTTCGGCAATTTCCACGTGCTGCGAGGCGTAAATATAACTGTTAAACGAGGCGAGAAAGTCGTTGTATGCGGACCATCGGGAAGCGGTAAGTCGACCTTTATTCGCACTATTAACCGCCTGGAGGAACACCAAAAGGGCAACATTATCGTAGACGGCATCGAACTGACCAGTGACCTGCGCAATATTCATGCTGTTCAGCGCGAGATAGGGATGGTGTTCCAGCAGTTCAACTTATTTCCGCATCTGAAGGTCATCGACAACATCACGCTTGCCCCTATCTGGGTTCGCAGGTGGTCGAAAAAGAAAGCGGTACAGGTGGCAATGGAGCTCCTGGAGAGAGTGGGTATCCCGGAGCAGGCTAATAAGTACCCGGGTCAATTGTCAGGCGGGCAGCAGCAAAGGCTAGCCATAGCACGTGCACTGGCAATGCAGCCCAAGATCATGCTCTTCGACGAGCCGACCTCGGCCCTGGATCCGGAGATGATCAAAGAGGTGCTCGACGTGATGATCGAACTTGCCCGTTCCGGGATAACCATGATTGTCATTACCCACGAGATGGGGTTTGCTAAAGAAGTGGCGAACCGGATATTCTTTTTCGATGACGGGTACATTGTCGAGCATAACACCCCGGAGGAATTCTTCCGCAACCCGCGCGAAGAACGCACCAAGTTTTTTCTAAGTCAGATTCTGACCCACTAGCATCTTCAGGCATAATGGAGTAATTGAATTGATGGATGATATTTAATTAATAAATCACTCCAATAATACGATCTCCTCACAATATGGTGTATATGGTCTAATATTACGATAATTCCTGGTAAATGTTAATCGTGGGTTTATTCTTTTGATTAAAGCATCAGTTGGTCTTTCTAATAATGATTTGCAGATTACCCGTGTATCTAGTGAAAGTATTTTACATGCTTCAAGTGAAGGGCAAAAATTCATTGAATGGAAAATAATTTTATCGTTCATTTTCTTTATGATAGGGGCTTCTTCTTTGGTTATTTCTAATTTCATCAATAGTAACTGGTAAGCTTTTTCCAGGTCATCACCTATTAATTTATGTACAACTTCTTTGTTATCCTCAAACCATTGTATTCGTTTATTAAGTAGATTCTGTTCGAACAAATCAATTCTCTGCCTGTTGGCGTCGCTGAGAATATCTATCCATTTCTTAATATCCGCATTTAGTTTACTTAACATAATTCTTTAAAAATATAAGTGATAACGCCCCTAATGTTGACAAGCCGCATTCAAGATTACAAAGATATTTTCTTGCAAACTAAAGTTTGTGCCTATTGGGCAAGAAAATCAGTATTAAGGTAATGATGCGGACAAGCCGCATTCAAGATTACAAAGATTTTCTTGCCTGAAAAGCAAGAAAATCAGTATTAAGGTAAACTACTAATAATTCATATTATTTTCTTATGTGATCTGCCAGAACCTTCTCGATGCACTCCAGCACTGTATTTTTCTTAATATCTGTTTCCCAGAGTGCATACCCGATTTTTTTTAGCAGGATGTAGTGTATTTTTCCCACTCTCTTTTTTTTATCCCTGCTTATCTGTGAGTGAACAGCTTTTGCTGATATTCCTTTTACTGATGGGATTTCAAATTGATCGAGAAGTGTGCGTATTTTCATGTTTTCTTGGGCATCAATCATATTACATACCAGGGAAAGCTCTGAAGCTATTTTCATACCAAGTAAAACAGCCTCACCATGGAGAAACCGTTTGTAATTAGTAAGCATTTCAACTGCATGCCCGAAGGTATGACCGAAGTTTAAAATCATTCGCAAATCATTTTCCCTTTCATCAGAAGCAACAATCTCACCCTTGATCTTGACAGATTTCATTATAATGCTGTGTAAGAAATCCGTATCATTCAAAAGCATTTGTTTTACTTCAGAGTTTGAAATGCTTTGTTTATCTGAGAGAGGCCCGCAGAAGAAGGCGCTTATCTTTTCAAAAAGCCCTTTATTAAATATCAATCCATATTTAATGATTTCCGCAAGTCCGCAGGTAAATTCCCGTTCAGGCAGGGTTTGAAGCCGATCAATATCGGTCAGAACAAAGAGTGGATTAAAGAAACTCCCGATGAGGTTTTTTCCTTCCTTCAGGTTGATTCCGACTTTCCCTCCGACAGAAGAATCTACCTGAGCAAGGAGAGTAGTGGGCATCTGAACGAAGTAACATCCCCTCATGTAAATTGATGCGGCAAATCCGGAAAAATCTCCTATTACACCGCCGCCAAGGCCAATAATAACAGAATCTCGCGTCTGCCCCTGTTTGACCAGTAAACCAAAGAGTTTATACAGATTTCGGCGGCTTTTCAAGCGCTCACCCTGCTTGAACACAGCATCATGCACTTTAAAGCCATATCTCTTCAGCGTACTGGCTGTACTTTTAAGGTGATAGGATGAAACGTTTCGGTCAGTCACAATAAAGACCGGCATATCCCTGTGGAAAGTGTCTATTGCAGCCTCTTTTATCAGATCAGGGAGCTTTTCTACAATATTTCTTCCAATATAAACCTGGTATGGGGGTTTCACGTTTATTTTGATAGTGTCCATTGTCATGTCACTTTAATGTTTGAATTTTTTTCATAATTTGCTCTGCTGCTGTTTCAGGTTTTACTTTATTGCTGTTTGCAACGATTATGTCTGCCTGATTGTAATACTTTTCCCGTTCCGTTAAAAGCCTTTCTATATTTTTTTGCAGGTTGCCGTTCTGCATGAGACCCTGAAAAACAGGCCGCTTACTGATATCTCCGATCCTCTGAATAATATCATCTATGCCAGTTTTCAGATATACAAGGATACCATGACCTTTCATAAAGGCCAGATTTTCAGGGTTACAGGGAAGCCCCCCGCCTGTTGATATAACCATTCCCTCTGTATTATCATCTGGTACCAGGTCTTTTAGTTCACTGCTCTCAGATTCCCGAAAATATTTTTCCCCTTTCTGTTGAAATAATTCAAATATTGGGGCCCCTTCTTTTTTTTCTATTATACTATCAATATCCATGAATAAAAAACCCAGGCTGTCAGCAAGTAGTTTGCCCACTGTACTTTTTCCTGAGGCCATAAATCCGATAAGGTAGATGCATTTTTTGATTTTCATGGGACAGTTTCAAATTGTTTTTTTGTGTAGCTCATTACTTTTCTCTGTATAGAGAATATTTGCTCTTTTTTGTCAGGGAACCATAGTCCACAGGAATATAGTCCCTGGAGAATAAGCATTTCAAACCCGTTGATTGCCTGAGCCCCCTCCTTCTCTGCTTTTTTTAAGATAGCTGTTTTATCTGGATTGTAAATAAGGTCATATACAATATGTCCGGATTTAAACGTTATACCCTCCGGTAGAGGGTTATTTTTGATGTCCGGAAACATCCCCACAGGAGTTGTATTTATAATAAGTGCAGTATCATTCACAATACCCTGGGAAAGAGCATTCTTATCTCCAATATAGGTGATTTCTTTGAATTGAAGGGTTTCCTTTGACCATAGTATGAAATTATCAGCATTTTTTTTTGTCCTGTTTATAAGATAGATCCTGTATATACCTTTTTTCATAAGTGCATACAGCACACTTCTTGCTGCTCCGCCGCACCCGATAATGATGGCAGACTCATCCCTGATCTTTAAATCTCTATCCCCCAGAGGTTTTATAAATCCGAGGTGGTCAGTATTATGTCCATACAGCAACCCGTTTTTATTGACAATACAGTTTACTGCTCCGATGAGCATTGCATCATCTGAAAGGGATTCTATAGATTTAAATACAGACTGCTTGTACGGGATTGTTACATTCACCCCCTTAAAGCCCAATATTCTCAGAGAATGGAGCGCATCTTTAATATTTTCCTGTTTAATGTCAAATGCTATATATCTGGAATTAAGATTTAACCTGTTAAAAATAAAGTTCATAAAAAGAGGGGAGAGAGTGTGTTCAACGGGATGCCCGAATAGCCCGGTTAATTTTGTGGAAGTGTTAATTTCCATTGTGTCAACACCTGCATACGATCATATTGAAGTTTTAAGGTTTTGTCATTATCATTCTTATGTGCTTGCTTATGTGCTTGCTTATATGCTTGCTTATATGCTTGC
>Ga0114925_10000777_pt1 | contig 14914 bp, 12 predicted proteins | sample SumtaG_2_FD_87287 | JGI IMG/M metagenome (GOLD analysis project Ga0114925, IMG submission 87287) | Deep subsurface microbial communities from Indian Ocean to uncover new lineages of life (NeLLi) - Sumatra_00607 metaG | ecosystem: Environmental > Aquatic > Marine > Oceanic > Sediment | place... | reverse complement strand
TCAGCCTTATTTTTAGTATCTCTATATAAGTAATCCATGTGATATCTAAAGATATCTTTTATTTTAATAGGGGGATAAATCGACAATAACCCTCCAATTTCTACATGAGTAATGCCAGGACCTATCACATAATCTCCTGGGTTTGTTGAATAAAAAGCCATATCGCTTTCTTTGTCGTGTTCTGCCCACCAAGTTAATCTATATGGATATTTTTCTACTTGGTCGTCGTCGACATCAAATATTACGATAATTGTGTCTATTTTACCTTGAAGTTGTTGTTCGTTTCTTACATAAATCTTTTTCTTAAAAGCCCAATTCCTAATTGTTTCTTTAATGGCAATTCCATCCATGAGGCTTGATTTAAATTCTTCGATTTTAACTCTCTGTTGTTTTAAATTTTTCTTGGTCTTTTTTCTTATATAAGCAAAATAATCCTCTTCTATAATGTCTTCAGGAGGGTAAGAAACAGTGTCCCATCGCCCTTCTTCCCATTCATCCCTCCATTGACCGGGGTATTCTTCATCAGGTCTTTTCTTTAAAGGCACATCTCTTTCTTTACCATAATCGTATGGGTGATGTCGCCGTAGTCTTATATATCTTCCATTAGGATCATATCCTCCTCTCATACTTAGACTCATAGTATCGTAATTATCACTCTCATCGTTATGAGGATATTTAGTTGCTTTTTCCATCACTTTCCAAGCATAATCATCGTCGACCACATTCTTAGAAGCTATTAATAATTGCCATAAATTGGGTAATAATCGTTTGTCTGTTAAGGAAAGATTTCTCGTATATTGGAATAGTGTTTTTAATTTATGGAGATCCACAAATTCTTTAAATTCCTCCTCGTATTCATTTTTAGCTTTTAAAAAAATCTTTCGAATATGTTCGATCTTACTATATGATTCAAATAGGGCATCTATTTCTTCTTGAGATTCTATTTGCTCTAGTATTTCCTTAGAATGTTTATCTTTAAATTTTAACCATCTATAAGCATTATATGGCAATTCTCTTAAAAGAAATCTTGCGTCTGAACTTTTAATATTATAAACTTGTACATATTTATGGGGGATTAAATCGATTTCAACATCTTGAATTTTCTCAGGGTTATCTAAATAGTATTTAATATGATCCCAATGTGCCATTCCTACTATAAACAAAATTCGGTGATATAGGGGCATCATTTTAAGTAAATGGCTTGCCATGTATTTTTCTCTTAATATATCTTTAATAATAAAATCGTATTCTTCCTCGCTTTCTTCCTGCATCTTAAAATATTCTTCTAAGTTAATGAGATTTCTAAAATCCTCTTTTCTTTTATATTCTTCTCGCATTTTTTCTGAGACTTTTTTATAAAATAGCGGTAATCCAATTTGATTCAGCGAATAATCGTCAGGAAGTTTAAGAGTCTCGGGGGCATAATCCTTTACAGAGAGATCAATAAATTCAATTGGTATATTATGCTCAAGTCCAATTCTAATACCTTCTACAATTGAATCACATGGATCTATGGGGATAAAATTCATTCTTTTTGGATTTAGAACATCAGCATAACCTATTAAGGATAAATAGGGCAACCGGCTAATTCCCTCTAAAACCTCATTTCTCACATTATTAGGTAATTCTATAGCTATTAAATCTGGAAAAACTTTAAAAAAAGCTTTGTTCACTAATTTTGTAAATTCAATCCTCGAATGAAAGGTAGGGATAACAAAAATATTTTTATATTTAATATATGGTGCTTTAGACATTTTTATCTTTTTATAGAAATGATTGAAATTCTTTATTAATAGATATCATCATCATCATTATTATCTCTAAATTCTCCTAAAATATCACCAAATGTCTTTTCTTGTTCTTTTATAAACTTTTCATACTCATCTGGACAATATTTAGTAGCATTTGGTTCGACTATTTGTACAACTGCGTTTTTAAACTCTTTTTTATTTAGAGTATTTTTATTCTTTCCATTTAATGCTCTTGTTTTGACATAATATCTGATTATATTAATACCATCTCTTACTACATAAGGTTCGTCGTGAATATGCGAATTCTGAAGAAAATCAACGCAGTACTCTAAAATTTGATCAGATCCAAATGGTAAATTATATTTTAAAATTTTTAATTCGTCCACTTTATTAGGAAAATCTATAAAGATTTTAGGCTGTAGCCTGCTCGAAATATATTCTGGGATTTCATAAGTACTACTATCGCTATTCATAGTAACGCATAACCGAAAGTCTTTATGTGCGGTTATTCTAATTCCGGCAATGATGCTCTCAACATATCTACGTTTGTCCATTAAAGGAGCAAGAGATGCCCAACTTTTTTCGCTCATTCTATTGCCCTCATCTAAGAGACAAACCCCTCCTTTAATCATGGCAGATACTAGTGAGCTTGCTATATATGCTATCTTCTTATCTGATGCTATAACGGGACTTATCAATAAATCTTCAGGTCTAGTATCCATAGTACATTGGAAAATATATACATCTTTTTTGATTCGCCGACCAGCTGCATAGGCTAAAGTTGTTTTTCCAACTCCTGGTTTTCCCAAAATTCTAGGATTTAATGGAAGATCTGCGTCGTCAATAACCATCCAAGCAGCTTTTAATTCGTTGATTAAATCTTCATTTCCCACCCATTCCATATCTACATCTGCGGGCTCTGATAATTTTAATTCAACTCCCGAAATCACCACTTTTTCACTCATCGTAAAATCACAACATTCTCGTTCAAAATAACTGATATTTAATATATAAAAACATAGTATTATTATATTTTTTGCCCTTGGTAAAAATTCTAAAGATTGTTCGTATTACTAGTATAAAAACACTTATAAGAATTAAAGTATAAATTTTTCAAATATTTAAGAAATTTAGGAAAAAGTTTTACAAAGTTAATCATTTTTTAGATTATTAAAAAAAACACATAATCATATGTAAATGAAAAGTATAGAAACCAATGTAGGACGTGTAATTGTAGGCCGAATTATGCCTGACGAGGATCTTTTTGATGCAATCATTGAGATAATAAAAAAACACAACGTAAAGTCAGGGCTTATTAATGTTATTGGAGCATTTAAAAAGTTCACAATTGGATATTTTGATCTTGAAACAAAAGAATATAATTTTAAAACTTTTGACGAACCTGTGGAATTAATTTCATGTATGGGAAATATCTCTTATAAAGATGGAGAACCTTTAATACATATTCATGTTTCAATTGGAAGAGGGGATTATAGTATTATTGGCGGGCACTTAAGCCAGCCGAGTATAATCTCTGTTACTGGCGAAGTTTATATTTATGAGATTGACCAAAAATTAATTCGAACTAATGATCCTCAATTTGATCTATCTCTTTTAGACCTTTAATAGCAGTACGTTTAAAACTATAGACAATAAAAAATTAGTAGTTATGATTGGAAAAATCAAAGGAGAAGTAAGAAATAGGGTAATCACCGCATTGTTACAAGCTTATCATGATATGCTTGACTATGATGGTATGAAATCCATTTTAAGAGAAGCAGGGTTACTCCATCTTAGAAATCTTAGAGATTTTGACCCTAATCAAACAATTGATTTTTTTACCTTCCAAAAAATCATCTCTGCTCAAAATATGTTATTGTGCGATTGTGAGGAATTATTATTTGAAATAGGACAAAAATTTTCATTTTATCTATATCCTTTCGGGAAAGATTTTGAGGAAATTGTTGAAGAAATTAATGAAATGATCATAACCGATTGGAAAGTTGAAATCATCGAGAAAACTGAAAATCAAATTATTGTCTCAATAAAAAATTGTGTATTTTGCTCCGAAATTGGCGTGCCTCGGACCCTTTATATTGGTTTTTTAGTTAATAGCTTAGAAAAATCATTACCATCAGATTTTCAAGTTAAATTTTTTGAAGAAAAAGATTATTTGAAAGATCCAAAATACAATAATTTTAATGTAAAATTGATAATTGAAAAAAAAAAAGTTGAAAAATTAAATATAACTTCAAACTAAATATTAATTACAAGATAAGGAAAATATAAATGATAGAAGAAGAAGAAAAAAAAGGCGTTTATGGAACTGAATTAGTTACGGTGAAATTTTTTCTTACAAGATTTAATAAAATAACATGTGAGGTGATCTAATGGCAAATAATGTCGAAGAAGAAAATGTCGGAGAACAAAAGGAATTTGTATTCAAGATAGTAATTCTTGGAGATAGCGCAGTTGGAAAAACGTCTTTAATAAACCAATATGTAGAAAAGATGTTTCAGGAGGACTATAAACCTACTTTGGGGGCCAATATTATCCGTAAGGATGTAATAATTGATGGTATCAATGCAAAAGTGCGCCTGATAATGTGGGATTTAGCCGGTCAAGAGAAGTATAACGTTATAAGGAGCATGTATTTTCAAGGTTGTGTGGGTGCCCTGCTTGTTTATGACATTACGAGGCATAATACGTTTGATAACATCAATTCAAAATGGTTAAAAGATTTTGATAAGTATGTTAAAAAGGAAGGGGCTTATATACTAATCGGGAATAAAATAGATTTGAAAGATGAAAGAGTAATTTCCACAGATCAAGGAAGTAAATTTGCTGAAGAAATAAAGGCAAGTTCTTTTGTCGAAACTTCCGCTAAATATGGAGAAAATGTAGAGAAAGCCTTTGTAAGTTTGGTCAACCAAATTTTAAGAAATTATGGCGAAAATATATAATTTTTTATAAATATTTTACTTCTATTTTTAATACATAATATCATTCTTTCTTTTAAAAATAGAGAAATTTACAATTTTCTTTATAGGAAAACCAAATTTTTTAAAAGTTTTGTGATAATGGTATAAATTATGAAAGATTTATCTCGTAATGTTAGCTCTGCTCCAAAATCAAAAATTCGAGAATTATTTAATTTAGCTTCTGGTCGATCAGATATAATAAGTTTAGGGATCGGTCAACCTGACTTTAATACGCCCATGCCAGCAATGGAGGGAATAATCAAGGCACTAAATAAAAAGATTACAACTTATGCCCCTACGAAAGGCGTGCCAGAGTTATTAGATTTGATTGGAAAGAAGGTAGTCCATGTTAATGGCATTAGGGCGAATGCTAATGAAAATATTATCGTGACTAATGGAGGTTCAGGCGCAATCACGCTTGCTTTTGCTTCGGTTTTTAATCCGGGAGATGAAATAATACTTAATTCACCGAATTTCGTATCATATTTCTATTGTGGACCCTTTTTTGGAGTAAAAATTAATGAAATAGAGCGGAACCAAGATTTTAGTCCTAATATTGAGAAGATTAAAAAAGCAGTTACTACTAAAACAAAGGCGATTATAATTAATTCGCCAAATAACCCTACGGGATATGTAATGAGTAGAAAGAAATTAGAAGAAATTGTGGATATTGTAGTGGAGAATGATCTTTATTTAATAAGTGATGAGGTTTATGAAAATTATATATATGATGGATTAAAACATACGAGTCCTGCTTCATTAAACGGGATGTCTGAGCGCACAATTACATTAAATGCAATGTCAAAACTTTTTTCGGCTACGGGATTTAGGCTTGGCTATGTAGTGGCAAATAAAGATATTATCAATTTAATGGAGACTTATACAACCTATACAGTCGCAGGGACTAATCATGCTGCGCAATATGGATTTATAGAAGCTCTAAAGATGGATACAAACTTTTTCGATGAAATCTTAAAGAGATTTGACGAAAGGAGATTATTAGTCTTTATTCGATTACAAGAAATTGGTTTTGATGTTATAAAACCTCGTGGTGCCTTTTACATAATGCCCTCAGTTCAGAAATTTGATTTGTCAGGAGAAGAATTTTCTACCAAAATAATTAAAGAAAAAGGTGTTGCAATCGTACCGGGGGATATCTTTGGTTCATACTCCGCTGATAAATTAAGAATATCTTATGCCACAGCAATAGAAAAACTTACGGAAGCCATGGATAGAATTGAAAAATTCGTTAAGACTCTATAAAAAGTTTTAAATAATTTATTGGTAATTAGTTTTTATTAGAAGGTTATTTATAGAAATCAGCCCCGCTTTCTATATTTCGCGATTCTGTTATTTGTTTTGCCATTTTTTCATAAATTTTAATAACTTCTTCTGGTAAAGTCGATTTAATTTTTGATAAAGCGACTTCAAAATGCTTAATTTTAATTGTTTTTAAGTCTTCCATTTTTTCCCTAATTGCTTCCATACCCGCTTCACGACAAACATTTTCAAGATCAGCTCCGCTATAACCCTCGGTAATCTGAGCAAATCGTTTTAAAGACACTTCTTCGTCCAAGGGCATGTCTTTAGTATGAACTTTAAAAATCTTTAATCTTGCTTCAAAATCAGGTGCCGTAACATATAATAATCTATCAAACCTTCCTGGTCTTAACAACGCGGGATCTACTATATCTGGGCGATTTGTACTTGCTATAATAATTATTCCTTTTCGATTTTCGATTCCATCCATTTCAACTAATAATTGATTTACTATTGAGTCATATACTGGAGAAGCACCAAGTCCACCGCCTCTATTTGCACATATTGCATCTATTTCGTCAAAATAAATAATTGATGGTGCTGCTTGACGAGCCTTTCTAAAAATCTCTCTAATTGACTTTTCACTTTCTCCTACCCATTTTGAATATATTTCAGGTCCTTTTACAGTGATAAAATTAGATTCGCTTCCAGTTGCCACCGCTTTAGCGAGTAGTGTTTTTCCACAGCCAGGGGGACCAAACAATAAAATACCATTTAAAGGTCTTATACCTGCTTTTTCAAATAATTTCGGATATTTTAATGGCCATTCGACTGCTTCTTTAAGCTCTTGTTCTATACTTTCTAATCCTCCTATTTCACTCCAAGAAACGTTTGGTATATCAATCATAATTTCACGCATAGCACTAGGCTCAATCATATTGATAGCTTGAACAAAATCATCGTTTTTAATGACTAATTCTTGAATTACATCGATAGGAATAGGTTCATCTAAATTTATTTTTGGCAGAATTCTTCTCAATGAGAACATCGCCGCTTCTCTACATACAGCCGTGATATCTGCCCCTACAAACCCATGGGTTATCTCTGCATATTTATTAAGTTTCACATCTTTCTCAAGAGGCATACCTCTTGTATGAATTTGGAATACTTCCATTCTCCCTTTTACATTGGGGACTCCAAATTCAATCTCACGGTCAAATCTTCCAGGTCTTCTCAATGCCTCATCAATCGAATTTATTCTATTTGTAGCTCCTATACATATTACTTCACCCCTCCCTCTTAATCCATCTAAAAGTGAAAGTAATTGTGAAACTACACGTCTTTCAACCTCTCCCGTAGTATCAACTCTTTTTGGGGCAATTGAATCGATTTCATCAATAAAAATTATAGACGGGGCGTTTATTTCTGCTTCTCTAAATATATCTCTTAACCGCCCTTCGCTTGCGCCATAAAATTTTGACATAATTTCAGGGCCGTTAATGGAAATAAAGAACGCGTTGGATTCTTGAGAGACAGCTTTGGCAACTAATGTCTTTCCCGTTCCTGAAGGCCCATACAATAAAACTCCTTTAGGTGGATCGATATTTAATCTATGAAAAAGTTCTGGATGCTTTAAAGGTAATTCTACCATTTCTCTTATTCTCTGAATTTCATCACTTAAACCTCCTACATCATCGTAAGTTACTACCTCACCAGAAACATTTAAAAGGGCAACTCGTTTATTTATTTTTATTCTAGTTTGGCGTGTAATTCTTACTACTCTTCCTTCTGGTCTTGTATTTTCAACGATTAATCTTAAAATCCCTAAAATTGGTCTTCTTCCACCACCTTTCCCAAAAGGAAGCATCTTCATGATCTCAGCCATAGGATTATCCGAATCTGGTCTCTGTATAAAGGCCCCCTGAACATCAACGATATCACCTATCACAACTGGTTTATCAATTAATTTTCCTTTTATTGCCTCGGCCTGTCTTTTAATATCTATATTTGGTTTAGTTGGAGTTAATAAAACTTCAGTTGCAGGATATACATCTGCAAGTTTAATAGTAACATATTCTCCAATTGTAGCCCCTGCATTCAATCTCTGAAGGCCATCTATTCGAATTATCCCTGTTCCTCGGTCTGTTAGACTTGAAACTACAATTCCTGTAGTTTTCTTCTTACCTCTGATTTCGATTATATCTCCTGTAACCAAACCTATTTTTTCCATGACTTTTTGATCTATATAACATAGACTTCGTCCACTTCTGTTTTTTTCTAGCCTATCTATCCTTAATTTAGCGGACTTTTTCTTAGACTCTTCGTGAGACATTATTAACACTAAAAGAACAATATAATAATTATTTTCAATTTAATATCAAAATTCAAATTTATTAAGTAAATTAAATGTTTAATTTTTTTCCTTTATATTATATAATATTCACAAAATTTCGAATTCTTAGGAATACTTTAAGTTATTTTAAAGTTTAATCTTTTTTCTAAATACTTTTTAAAAATAGCCATTATTTCTCTCTCTTCTATAGATTTTTTTAGATTGTTTTTTACGAAAATTTTTCTTAATTTTATTAATTCTTTCTTAATATTATCATCACTGATTGTTTGTAAAATTTCTGACACTACTTTTCTCGTAAATATATCTAGCCTTTCTTTATATTTGGTCTGGGGGTGTGTATTTTTCTTTTTTTTCTCTTTAATAATTTGAGATTTTTTTATTTTTTGATTAAAAATATAAAAAATCTCTTCTATTTTCTGATTTAAGTCAAGTTTTTTAGAGAGATCATAATTTACAATAGGGTCATCCCAATTATAGCGACTAAAATTATCAAACTTTTTATCAACTTCCCGTATTACTTCATTCGGAATGGGTTTGCCCCTTTTTTCATTCCATTTAATACAAATATTAATTGGGGTAGAAATATAGATGATAAAATAACTTAAATCTAAATTCTCTGCGATTTCCTTTAAATCATGTCTCATACTAGTATAATAATTCAAATCATCGCTAATAACTATATAGCCCTCTTCTAAACTTTTTTTAATTTCCTCTAAATTCTTCTTTCGAACAATTTCTTCCTTACTTGGATCAAATTCTCGTGGGTTTATAGACTCCCTAATCCTATCAGGGTCGATAATTTTTACTTTATACTTATTTAATTTCTTTTCTATTATTTCTTTTAATTTATTAGCAAATGTGGATTTACCTGAAGCTGGTAATCCTGTTAAACAAATCAGAAAATTTTTATTAATCAATGGTTAAATCAACTTTTATTAAAACTATCGATTAAATTTATCTTTTTTTGTTTAGTATAAGATTTTATTTCTAACTCTCTTTTCATTGCTGTTTTTCTTTCAGTATAAGTTTCAAAAAACTTTAATTCAACATGTCTTCCCCGACAGAATTTAGCGCCAGTCCCTTTTCTATGTTCTTTCCATCTTCTATATAGATCATTTGTATATCCCGTATAATAGGCTTTTTTTCCGTCTTTTGATGTTGTTTCCATGATATATACATAAAAAACAGCCATAATTTTTTCACTAGTGTGAGTTTTCAAAAATAACACAAAATTTTTCAAAATAACACAAAACTTTTCAAAAATAATGTAAAAAGATTTGATTATTAATTATCATGTAATTTTTCATTAACATAAGATGGGAACTATTCTCTAATAAAATTAGCGATAGGAATTAAATTATTTTAAAATCTAATATTCTTCATTAAAAGTAAAGTTTATTAAATCAATCCATTTCTTTATACCTAAATCAGACCATTCTCCACGCATAATAGCTTTATATATTCCCGACATTCCCTTATCTTTATAATAAGGTATTTTTTTATTTTCTTTTTCAAACTTTTTTAATCTATTGGCGTCGCGTTCTAGTCCATCTTCGCTCTTATATATAAATTTAGCATTATTAATTTCTCCAAAAACACGATATAATATATCATTCCAATTTCTTATATCATAAGATAACCATCTACCTCGATAAATGGCACTAATGATCCCCCCTATACCATTATCATCAGATTTAGGTATTCTATTCTGAATTTTCTTAAATTCTTTTAACTCATGGATTGCTATTTCTAACCCCTTTTCACCAATATATTTATTTCTTATAACATTAACTTCTCCAAATACATACATGATAAGGTCATTCCATTTTTTAATCCCCAGGTATGACCATTCCCCACGTCGAATTGCATATCGAACTGCACGCATTTCATAATGACGAGGAAGTCTTCCATTCTTTTGTTTAAATTCCTTCAAGTCCTTTTTTACTATTTCAAAACTATCTTTACCCTTATATTTATTAGGACTTGCATTTACTTTTCCAAACACATGTAAAAGTAGATCAGTCCATGTTTTAATTCCATGTTTCTTCCATTCCCCACTCTTAATAATATACCAAATTTGTTTCAAATCTATTATTCTTGGCAATTTTTTATTTTTCTGCTTAAAGTCCTTTAATTCTCGAATAGCTCTTTCCCATCCCTTATCACCTGAGTATTTGAATGGGTGCAAATCGATACCTTTATACGCGAGATTAATAAGGTCTTCCCATTTTTCTATTTGATAATCTATCCATTCTCCTCGTCGTAACGCACCATATATCCCCCCTTTATCTAATGTTGTTGCTACTTTTCCCCTTCGCTCATAAAAATCCCTTAATTCTTCTATAGCCTTTTGAAGCCCCTTATATCCAATATATTTATACCTTTCACGATTTGCTTTATTAAAAGTAGCTATTAGTAATTCTGACCAGGTATTTATTTCTTTTCCTTTTAACAATCCTTTTTTAATAATATGGTTAATCTTAAACATTCCCTTATTTTTTATTTTTGGCATTCTACCGTGCTTTTCCTTAAACTCTATTAATTTTTTTTGAACTTTTTTAAAAATATCTTTATCTGAATAATCCCATTCATTTTTGTGCACTTCCCCGAAAACTTGTAGCAGCAAATCGTTCCATGTATGAATTCTCTTTTCTCTCCAATGCCCACTTCGAATTACACCAAGAATTCCATAAAAATCTTCTTGAATCGGTAATTTTCTTTCTTTTTTGTAATATTCTTGCAATTCGCCTATGGCTGAATTAAATGCATTTGGACGATGATGTTTACCGAAATCGAAATTTACTTCCCCAAAGACATTTAATAACATATCATTCCACTTATTTATCCCATATTTACTCCAAAAACCACTAGATATTCTTCTATGTATTTTAATAAATGCTTCATCTTTTGATTTCGGTAATCGTTGGTGTTTTTGGATAAATTTTTGCATTTTCACGACAGTTTGGTCAAATTTTTGTTTTCTCTTGAGCTCTTCCCATTCCTTTAGTTTTTCTTCGCCAAAAGTATATATTAATATATCATTCCATAGATTAATTCCAAATTTTTTCCAGGTTCCTCTCCATATTCCTCCAACAACACCACTAATTTCTTCATCTGTAGTAAGTGGTAATCTTTTATGATTTTTTTGAAATAATATTATCTTAATCTTTGCTAATTCTAATCCAATCAGACCCCTCCAATTATTTGCATAAAACAAAGCTTTTTGAATATCTTCAAATTTAGCAATTCCAAATGCTAACTTACGCATAAAATTAAAATCTCGATTAAATTTTTCACTAGTCTTTCTTGAAAATCCTTCTCTTACAAATTCAATAATTTGTGGCTTTAATTCAAGAATAAATTGTTTTAAAATTGTAGTATTACAATCATCTTCATCAATTTTCCATATCCCTTTATTCTCCCATAAATGTATTCTATAATCGAAATCATCAAAATCCTGAATCAATTCCGCAATATTTTTAGGTTTAAAGCTCTTATCAAAATAATTCTTTTCGATTTCCATATCAAATCCCTTTATATCCGATCTCCTTCTCGATTAAGTAATTCCACATTAGGATGCTTATTTTTATAATGATTAATTAAACCACGATAAGTTTTGTAAGGATTTTTATGACGAGGACATCGTTCTATTTGACATTGTCTATTGTCATACCCGATTACAACTTGAATTGAATTTTTTGTATTGGATGTTTCATTGCTACCATCTTCAGTTTTATAAGTTACTCCTTCTAAAATCACTAATTTATAATCTTCTTTAGAGGGAAATTTTTTTCCTGAATTTAACGCTCGCTTTACAGCATCTCGTATTAATTCTACTGTTAATCCCGCTTTTCCCCCACTTCTTTTATACAAGAATAATGCGATTTCTGGATTAAGTATTAGTTCGTGAGATTCCGCATCTTCAATAGCAAAATCCCATTCTTTTGAAATACCCATTTGTATGAAACCTTCATATATTGTCCAGAGAAAGATACCATATTCCGCTATAGGTAATGATTTTAATTTAATTGAGTGTGCTCTACCTTGAATCCAATCTGCTGCTTCAAGTAAGGGGACACCATCCTGAGTGCCGCAGAGGATAAAGTGAGTACGCAAATCTCCATTCCAATATGATTTTGTTGTTAAATCTTTTAGAGCCTCAAAAATATTGGGAATATCAGGATTTCTAGATTTAAGTAATCTTTGACATTCATCTAAAATTAAAATCCTTGTTTTATAAGTTTCTAATAATCTAATTATTTTGTCTCTTAAGCGAATTTCAGTAACGTTAGTCTTTTCCCATTCTCTAATTTGTTTTGGGTCAACAGATCTTCCTAACTGATCTAAAAGAAAGAGTAAGAATTGTTTTGCAGTATTAATATCATCTCTTAAATCAATAAAAATAATCGGAAAAACATCTTCAGATGAGTTCCAATAGGTATCATATTTTGTTTTGAGTAGAAATCCAGAATACTTTAAAGTATAAGTCTTCCCTGTATTAAAATTTCCATAAAAAAATAAAATCCTTCCACGATCATTTAGATCTTGATCAGCATCCCGAAATCTACAATCAATTTCGGATTTTATTATTTGCTTTGCTTGATTATACATATAAAAAGGTTTCCGATTATTAATTCTTTCAAGAATCTGTCGTGTTTTTTCATTTATTCCATTTAGAAGATCAAGATGATCTTCTGAAAGTTCAAAACCATCAAAATTTTTGGACGCTATTTTAATCATCTCCTATTAATTATATTTAGCAAGTTGTTTTGCTTTTTTTTCATAAATGATAAATTATACTCACCCGACAAAAATGATCTCGGGCGGAACTTAAAAGAGTAACATTTATCTTCGTATTTAACTTATTATACTTAATGCCCGCAAAACCTAACGACATTCATGCGGCTACAAGATATACATATTGGGATTCTACCGAAGGTTTTACTTGCCCACTATGTTCTTCAAGTCTTCAGCATGAATTTAATAACGGGGGTCGAAGAGTTGAGACAATAAAGGGGTCTCTATGGGTGATTACTAATTATTACAGTTGTATTAATCGTGATTGCGAAATGCACGGAGCATTTCCTGCGGTTTACCCATCTACCATTAAGCGCAAGCGATTTGCCCTGGATGTATGGGCAAAAGTGATACAGCACCATTTCAAGCATCATATTAATTACTCGCTTATCGTAGAGCTTATGTGGGACGATTGGGAAGTTTCAATCTCGAGAGGCACGGTCAAGCACATCTGTGAATATTTTGAAATGGCTGGCAAGCAATATATGGACGAAAAGGTGCTTAGAGATGTAAGAACGAACAGCCGAATCGTTCTATCGCTTGATGGTGCTCAACCGGTCAAAAATGAACCTTCTCTCTGGATTTTTTCGGATCGCCTTACAGGACATGTTCTATTAGCTAGAAACTTGGACTCTGCTCCAGCGCCCATATTACGAGGTCTTCTTGAGGAGGTCGAAGAGATTTACGCCGTACCCATAGTAGCAGTCATTTCTGATAAGCAAAAAAATATAGTAAACGCTGTCAAGAGGTTTAAACCAGAAATACCTCATGTCTATTGTCAATTCCATTTTCTTAACCATATAATTGAACCAATTGCTTCAAAAGATTCTCACCTCAAGAAAATTCTTAAAAAGGCTGTTCGAGCTTTTTCGATAGTTGTTAATAGCAACCAAGCGGATTCCAATGACTTATACAAGCTCTTTCTACCTATTAGTGAGGAATTAAAGTGTGCCATCTCTACTCGAGGGGATCGCTTCAAAATATTTCCTGGTATTGAATGTTATGCGAATTTAAAGCATGTACTTGATAAACTAGAGCCTTTTAAGTCATATTCATTAAGTTTAAAGATTTCTCGATCTCTCAGCTCACTAATCGATGCTCTAACTAACTTACTTACAAAAAACCAACAATTGCGAGATGAAATCGTGTCCTTGATCCCAGACCTCGAGCAAATTAGAAAAATCTTTGGAAAAAGAGCAAATCGGTCAGGATATATTAAAAATCGAATAGATAAATGGGTTTATATGCTTCAGAGTCGCTTGAAAAGACGAGATTTAGAACATGATCCTTGCAATATAAAGTGGCAAGCGCCCTCATACAAGCTTTCCTGCGAGGAAATATGGCAACAATGGATACGACTTGTTAATTCGTACCAACGAGGACTATTTATAGCTTACGACGATAACGAGCTTGATCTCACCAATAACGCAAAGGAACAGCTGTTCCATCGTAGTAAGCATCATTTTCGAGCACTTTTAGGTCGTAAAAACATTTCGAGAATCTTTCTCGAACACGGAGGACTATATTCCCAGCTATTAGATTTAGATTATTCTAAGAAAAGCGTCACTACCATCCTTTTAGCAAGCGAAACACCGCTTATTGAATCCCACAGGAAGAAATTTACTGCTCAATATGCTACTTTTAGGCGTACTTGGAGGATTAGAGAGATTGATACTGGCAACTTCAAGCGTTTTGAAGAGAATGTACGACAATTAGGTGCCCCCTAAATGATTTTGTCGAGTGAGTGGGCTTTATCAATTATGTTTTTTTTT
>Ga0114925_10000776_pt1 | contig 14916 bp, 17 predicted proteins | sample SumtaG_2_FD_87287 | JGI IMG/M metagenome (GOLD analysis project Ga0114925, IMG submission 87287) | Deep subsurface microbial communities from Indian Ocean to uncover new lineages of life (NeLLi) - Sumatra_00607 metaG | ecosystem: Environmental > Aquatic > Marine > Oceanic > Sediment | place... | reverse complement strand
TAGCAGGTGTATTTCTTGTTTTGTATACATAGAAAAACATTTGGCTCAGAAGTTAAATGCTTATGGGTCTGCTCCATCATCAATCCCTAATGGTGACTTACTCATCATTCGAGTACAATTGTAAGTTGGAATTCTTATATATATCAAGAATATAAAAATAAGATAGCTTTTTGGATTTCTAATAATGATGGAACAAATGATGGTTATTGTGAGAGAGAGATATCAATTCATAGCGGCCCTTCTCTTGTAGTTTCAAATAATACTATCTTCCTTGCATATAGATATTAGGATCGAATAAGAATCGATAATCTGTCGATTACACCCCCTCATAGGTGGGTCGGTGGGCCAATACCATGGTCGGTTTCTTTATATGAGAGTGCTTTGTTGACTGAGAAATGTAAGGGAGATCCAAATATTGGTTTCACTCAACTGGAACAAGGAGAGCATCCTGTTCTAGTACCAGGTTGGTTAAACCTTACAGATAAATTAACAATAAGAAAGATAAGTATCGATACTTCCTTTGAACCAATAAACTACTCTGATCATCCCTAAAATACCATCTTATCACACAAATTAACCCCTCAAATTCATTGAGGTTCTATCAACTCATTATACTCGATTTTACGGGTTAAAAAATTTCTATCACTCTTTTCGAGTATAAATATTGCTCACAATAACTAGTTATTGAAGAAATTTATTAATTTATCATGGAGAAGGTGATTTAACTATTCTTTAAGAAAACTATTTGTTGTCAACAAATCTATTAATTCCAATCTATCTACCAGTTCAATTCCTATTGAACCATCCATTCTGCGAATTGCGAATTCTTTGTAAGCTGCTCTTGTAAAACTGCCTAAGCAGATAAAGATTCCAAATTCAAATTCCTCCTTTGCAACGGCCCCCGCCAGTTTTCTCACTTCTGGTGCACCGAAGGTTCCTTTTCCACTCTTCACTTCGACTATAGATCGCACTGCGTTTCCGAATCCTGTTGGTAGTTCACACTCAATATCTCTACCTTCGTCTCCAGTTCTTCCTGTCAATCGAACGTTTCTATAACCCATTGGTATTAAGAGTAAAGCAATTAATTCTTCAAACTCCCATGGTTGTAATTTATCAAGCTCTTTTTCATTATAATATGGTTTAGGTTTCTCTTCCAAATCAATTTCCCAATTTATCTCATCGAATCTTTTTTCACAGTCAAATTCTACTTTAATAATATTTTCTTGTATTTCTAATTGAGGAGAGTATTGCTTATTATCAATTCTTAAAATTAAAGATGCAGCTTTAATAATTCTGTTTATTGGAAAAATGAGCTCAAAGATACTATGTCCACTAATACTAGAAGATCCAGCATCCTCCCATTTTAATTTCTTATCTGTAACTTCCCACATATTCAATTTAATGTATGAAAGCCAGAAATTACGAGGTTCCTCTTTTAATTCCTTAGAATAATCAATACCAATAACATATGCTTCTTCTTTCTCCTGAATAAAAGCAGATTTCACTTCATGAAGATTTGCTACTTCAACTGCATGTGGTTGCCAATTTTCAAAATATCTTCGTCCTAATCCCGTTTTTCCTTCAAAAAACCATTGATTATAAATATATTTTACTGAACAATCTTCTAAGAAGAATGTTTGCATTAAATGTCTATCCATTAAACCGCCCTCTTAATTTTGTGTTGATATTACATTGAATGAGTGAGTTTTCTCAAACTGTGAGAATTAATACTGTGAGAATTAATACTATTGGATCAGAAATTTTATACTATATTTCAGACGGGTTCATCTTCTCAATTATCATCTATATCTTAAAATTGAAATATAAGTTGAATGAAGAAGTATTAAAGAGGGAGGCTTTAGATTTTATAAAAAATTACCCTAGCTTTCCTCTTATGAAGAAACTTTTGTTAAAATTACAGTTCCCACTTTAGAATAGATTGATTTAATGACCTGTTATCCCGAACAGCATCCAATCTATGTTTATTGGTGTCAATAAAACCCCTTACTGTCGTGATTCGAACCAGAACTACTAGCGGTGATGCTACCTCCGTGGTAAACCTCGAAAGAGCATTTCTTCTGTCCCTACTTGAACTAGAGTGACTAAAAGACGGTAAAACGCGCTTATACTCAATACAGGCTCACCTGTTTTATTGATACCACCAGAAAAGGCATAAATTGTGATCATAGCGATAGAAATAATGAAAATAGCTAATTTGGTAGATGTAGTAAAGTAAGTCATAATTTTAATGAGTTAAGACCAAAAGAAGAAACTGATAAATGACCACGTTTAAACAATCATAAAAGAAGAGGAGAATTTAGAACAAAAGGGAAAAATTTAGGGGAATTTTTGATATAATTAACATTCTTTCTCTTGAATAAAAATTTTCTTGGGACTGAAACTGATTCGATGGCTGATCCATTGTCCTATAGTTATAGTAGAAATAATTCAAGTCAATAAAAGAGGGATTTATTATGGTTAAAAGGCTTAAAGATTTAAAAGCTTAAAGATTTAATTGATAAATGGAACAAAAGAAAGTAGGTGTAGATATGGAAATTTTCGTTTCACATGCAAATAAAGACAGAGTAATAGCACACCAATTTAAAAAAATGATAGAAATAACAGGAGCTACAGTAAATCTTGTTACTTATGTGGTAGATCCTAGTCTTACAATAATAGAGAAAGTGAAGAATGGTATTAGGAATTGTAATCTAGGCATAATTCTCTGGACAAAAAATAGCAAAGACAAAGAATGGGTAATACAAGAAGCGGGGGCATTAGCAATTACAGATAAACCAATTGTTGTTTTAATGGATCCAATTGTAGAACCACCAGGAGCGATGTTAACAGGAATTCATTATGTTAGAATGAATGATATAGAGGGTTTAAATTCATTAAAAATCTGGATAGAAAAAAGGGTTAGTGACGAAAGATTTTGGAGATGGATTCTATTAATAGGAGGAGGATTATTACTATTATGGTTGGTTACCAAAGAATAAGAAAAATTTAACAAAAAAGTTAAAATATCAAATATTCGGAGTTATGATTATGAAGTTCGATGAAAAGATATTAAAACAAATTAAAGAAATTCTTGAAAGTTTAAAAGGGAAAGATAAGGCAATTACATCGAAGAAAATTGCTGAAATGGTCAATATCGATCCAGGACCGTCAAGTATCACGATTCGGAGTTATATTACAGAAGCTATTAGAAGATATCAATTACCTGTAGCAGCAGCAGGGGGGTCAAAAGGGTATTATTTTATAACGAATGCTCAAGAATTCAAAGATTACATGAAGATATTACAAAATAGACTTATTAATACCTATAAGAGAAGCATAATGGTAACAAAGATTTATCAGAAATATTATAGAGATGAAGAATTGGAACTAACTGGAGAAATCATTAGTTTTGAAGATGATGAGGAAGAAGAATAATCTAGATTTTGTTGAGATATTGAAATTGAGCTGTCGTCCAATCTGGTGGATTAATAGTCTCTATTTTATTTTTTATTACTTTTCTCCAATTAGATCCATCATTTGTTTCAAAACCAATTTCAAAACCGATACTATTTCGAGCTAATTCAGCTGAGACCTTATTTGTAGTTCCTGATCCTGTAAATGGATCTAAGACGGTATCACCAACAAATGAATACATTTGAATAATTCTTCGGGGCAATTCATCAGGAAACATGGCAATATGATGTTTCATCTTTTCTCCAGGTATAAACCAAGTATCTTTGAACCATTTTCGCCAATCATCTAAGCTAATCTTTGACATCTGTTTAATCTTTTTATCTGGTCTTGGATCTTTTCCTGTTTTTTTGAAAACAGCAATATATTCTCGATTTATAAAGAAATATCCATTTCTTGGATAATAAATAGAACCCATGATTTTTCCTCCACCACTCGTGTTGGAGGTAGTGACTTTAGACCAGTAAATAGATCCAAGATATACAATCTCATATCGAAATCTGTTTAAAATGTCATTGATAAGTAGTGAATGAAGGGGGATTATTTGATATACAGATTTACCTTTTTTAGCACTTAAAAACTGATCTCCAATATTAATGACCATTTTACATCCTGAAGCTAATGCATCATAACATGCTTCCCAGATATTCCCAAGTTTTTCAAAATAACTGGTTAAGTCGTCATTATAGCCTATTTGGTTTTCATTTCCATAATCCTTTATTTTCCAGTAAGGAGGGGAAGTAAGAATTAATTGAACGCTGTTTGGAGGAAGTTTTCTGATATTAATAGCGTCCATAAAGAATATTTCATGCTTTGTCTCAATATAAAAATCTTCAATTTCTGGAGGAACGACAGCTAAAGTCATAATAATACACCAATTAGATTAATTAGTCTCCATCACCCCTAGATTTAAATGTTTCGGTATTTGTAGTAGTCAGGGTCAAATAACCATGAAAAGAATAATAATAAACAACCCCATCATCTATTAGTTTATCTAGGTTATTAGCGATTTCTTCTCTCGAATATTCAGGAATGAAGTATTGGATACAAGTTTCAATGGAGGGGGGTTTGAGAGATTCAGGGTTATTTACTTTATAGTACTTGATATAGTCAATTATCCCAAGTTTTAACTTAGAATAGTTTTTTGTCATTTTCCTACGCAATTAATGATTATTAATTTATTATAAAGATAATCATATCCAGAGAATATCTTTTATTTTAAAGAATTGATTTGGTTTACCAGGAGTAATCAATGATTTTCAAAACTTATCTAGAATCTTTTTTACATCGTTTAAAGCCATTAGATTTAGTTTTAAAATTTCATAAAACTATGAGATCATAGTTAAAAAAGGGAATTTTTTATAGTCGTGGTATCTTTAAGACTACATATAAAATTTATTGAACTCTTCACACAAATCCATTCCAAGCAGGATCAATGGAAGAATCCAAGACCATTATGAAAATTAATTCTTGTTGTTTATTGAAGAGTAAGGATACTTTTCCCATCCGTAATACATCAATCGTATCGTCTTCGACTTGGGTGGCAAAACTATACAACGCACTAATCAAACTCGATCGTAAAAACAGATCAGACTTGTCTTTAGAATATGATAGTCCCACATGAAACAGCATTAATCCATGTTCAAGGACACAAAGGAATTCACGAATCAACATTGAGTAGTATCTCATACAATGATTATCTATTAGATTTTTATTTCTGTAAAAAATTAAAAAGACTCAAGAAATAGAAGACAATGAAATAATTTTAGACAGATGAGGGGTTTTTTTGTGGAAATTGAGCATTTAGAAATACATTTTCTTGCGGAGACTTTGACAATGATGGAATTGAGTAAACTGGGTATTTATTCTGTACGATTGACTTCTCAGTTTGATTTCGATCTCTACTGCATGAATGACGTACGAATAGAAGTGAAGTGATCAACCTTATAAAAGTTAAAATTAGATTTCTATAATTAGTTTACATTCCTAACAATTCAGTTCTAATCAAACTTTAGAATAGTCAAAGACTGAATAAATTAGGAGAATTTAAAATTGGGGACAGTAACATGAGTACAGTCGTGAACTTAAAGATTAATGATGAATATGATGTGATCAAAGTTAATAATACTGTACAAGAAGCTGCCAGAGTTATGAAAATCAATAAAGTGCCTGATCTGGTAGTAATTGAAGGAGAAGGAGAAACAAAACGCGTTCTTGGTATTATTTCACTATTTGAAATTGTCATGAATGTAGTAGCAGAAGGATTAGACCCGAGTACTACTTTAGTTCATTCAGTTATGTATCAGGTCACTCCAATTAGCATTAATGCAACAGTTCAGGAAACATTCGAGTTATTAAAAGAATTAAACATACCTCTTATTCCTGTTGTAGGAAATGGCATCCTCTTAGGAGTTGTAACAATTGGAGACTGCTGGGGATTCTTACTTGACCAGAAGGTTAAATAATGAGTCAATCCTTGATATTTCGCAAAATTGAGTATCGTGAGGGGGATGTAAGGTACAATACGAATTCTAAAGGTCGTCCTATTGAAAATAGTGCACTCTGGGATTCTCCTACAGGAGACATCGAACGTTTGCTGAAGTTATGTTGGAATGAAAGAAAAGATTTTTCACAAATCCATTCACTTGATATTGAGACTGTATCTTGGATTCCCAAAGCGTATGAAGGATTTATCTACATACTTGGTTTAACTAGTCTGATGGATGATTCGATTCAAGTAAACCAATGGATAAACATAACTAGAAAAAAAGATGGCTTGGTTCCGATATTAGATGATTTCTTTAATTTGTTTGATTCAGACAGTACATTGATTGTTTTTAATAAAAGTTTTGACTTACCTGTGCTTAAGAGAATGATTGATAGACATAAACTCCCATATAAGTTCCCTAAAGTAATAATCGACCCATCAACACTGATCCGTAAATTAAAAACCTTTGAGGAGGAAAAACTTCGTTTTAAACGAAAAGATACAAGTAAGGATGATCGAAAGATATATTCGAAAATTTTCAAGACAAAACAAGAAATTGATCCATATGGAATTTACAACATAGCTGACACAATGACTCCACTTCTTGGATTTTTACGTTTTAATAAAGAACTAGAAGAGAAAAGAAAGATATCTCGTCAAACTAAAGCCACTCATCGTAAACGTACACCTTCTTCTCTTACACCTATTGACATAATTCAAATGCGTCTTGCTCAGGGAGAGATATCAGTAGATGAGTATAAAATATTACGCTCAATATTGCTGGAAGAATCAAAACAAGCTATACCAAAAATAATATCAACTCCAAAGGATACAACCGCAAAGAAAAGAATTTCAACAGAGGTTGAAAAATCAAGAAAAATGGGTCCTGATAGGGTCAAAGAAATAAGTTCGAGAACTTCTTATGGAGTAAAAACCCTTATTATTCGCAATAAGAAGGTAAAATTACAGTTCTTTGATTCTGATGAACCAAAGTGCTTAATAGCGTTACCTAAAACAAAGGAAGACAACCGTAAGGTCAGAAACATTTTTCCTGGAATTAAGAAAAGGAGATGCGTAATTATTTGTGATTCAATACTTCCACATGTTAACCATTGGGAGATTACAGTACACTCCTATAAAGTAGGAACATTACTTTTCCGAATAGAGAATTAACATCAAAAAGATTCGGGAGGGTTTAGATTCAAAGAAAGGTCACAGATTTTTAATTAAAAATGAGTAGAAGCTCTTTGATCAGAATAACAAATACTATTGAATTTTATAAGTATCTTGGAATCTTGTATTTTACTATTGCTATATTTGCAAGGGGATCAAAAAATGTCAAAAATCTATTTAAAAATCTCTATTACTTTTATACTTGTTTTTATGTTACTCGTACCATATATTGGTAAATTTAATGTTAGTGGTAATATTATACGCGTCAGAAATGACTCTTTATTTGGCTGTTTTGTTTTTGGATGGTAGGATTAATCGTTGGATATGTGTTTACAACGAAAGAATGATAATAATCCCCTTCTTCCATTTTTACAAATAAATCCTTTCATTTTTGTCTTTTTAATAATTCAAGCTTTTTTCCATTATTAATGTCGTAAGATTTCCTACATTGGAAGTAAGTTGATGATTCTGCTTGATCAGTGAGGAATGTCAATCCTTCAGAGAATCAATCTTCTCTGAAGAACAAATCGGACATTTCCCAGCGACTTTTATTACTTTGATTAGAACAATTACCTATTTCTACTTCAGTAATATATTTATACCTATTTCAACATTATTGACCTAAATATCATTAGGAGAGAAACACCTTAGAGAATATTGAAAATATCATTAAAGAGGGTTTAAATGATGGAAAGACGTTTTCAAGAGAAAGTAGAAAGATTGGGAGTATTTGGTATGAAATTCTTGGTTTTTCTCAAAATCCATTTGATTCAAAGCTTCATAGAAAATTAAAATTTGTTGATATCTTAGCTTATGGTCGTTCGTACATACGTATGCTCTCTACTTTGATAGGTGGGGCATCTTTTGCTGAAAATTTCTACCACGTCGCTATTATAGGTCCTACCGGCAGCGGAAAATCGACTTTATTGTCTATTTTATATGATAACGCAAAAAAGAACGGATTTAAGGTCGAATACATGGATTTTGTAGACGAAAAAGTAAGTACCATAAATTTACAAGACATTGATAATACAAACATAACTTGTTTCCTCTGTGACAATTATTCTATTCAGGATTTAAAGACTATATCAAAAATTCGAAAAAGGTATCCAGGATTATTGATTACTACAATCCAATCTGGGCAATATTATATATCATCTAAACCTGACTTAAACATAAATCGGTGTTTTTTTATACCATTAAGTTCAGAACGTATGATAATTGAGAACCTCAAAAAACGAGTGGAATTAGCGGGTGAAAACCTTAGACTACAAATTCCTGAAAAATTCTATGAGTATATTGCAGATCTTTCTATTAATAATTGGAGAATAGCAAACGATATTGCAAATGAATGGGGTGAAATTTTATTCTCAGATATTTCTATTCTTTCCACTCCTGATATTGAAGGTCTTGAGAGGCTTGATAGCTTCTATGAGGCTTATAGCGAGTATTGCGGATTTGTTCAAAAAGAAGTGAATAAATTTAATTCAATTTTAGACCGATTAACATCCAAGGAGATGGAATTGCTTACCGTGATAGTGAATCGGTCATTCTCAGAAAAGACTGATTTTTCTCCAGATGATCTAATGGGTGATATTTCTGGTTCAAAGGCACTGATTTATCGATATCTCCAAAGATTGGTTGATCATCAATTAATCAATGTGAAAGAGAGAGGTAGAAGAAAACACTTTTTTATTAGTACACTTCGCAGAGTTATTGTAGAAAATTATATTCATGAAAAAATAACGGGGTTAGGAAATCAATGAAAACTAGGTTTACCTCTCTAGATGGTCATCTTCTTCGTTCACGGGGAGAGGTTATTATTGATGATTGGCTTCATTATCACAACATTAAACATGATTATGAAAAATCCATTTTTTATTCTCCGACGGGTTTTATTCTTTGTGATTGGTACCTTCCAAATCTTGATGTATATATTGAATATTGGGGAGTCGAGAAAAACAGTGATTACACCGAGAACCGACGTTTTAAAGAAGAAATTTACAAAAAACTCAATTTGAATCTCATTTCAATTGAAAACTCAGACTTAACGTGCATTAACATGAAACTCGGTAGACTAGAATTTCTTAAATCTCGTCTATCGCAAAAATTACTTAATCAAACAACAAACATCCCATTATCAGATTTAATTTCTCTAAGACAAGATACTAGAAGACCTTTAGAAGGTTCATATATATTAGGAAGTATTGCTAAACCTCTGGAAATTGGGTATACAAATAATTATAAGAAATATGGGCTAATCCATATACAAGATGCTGATATAGTTCTTAAAGTTCAAATCTGGGCTGATTATGACCAAAAGAATCTTAGGATTGTCTCAAATTTATCAAACCAATCTACAATCTGTATTGCAAATCCAATAATTCCCCCTAAAGACTTTTATTCGTCTGATCTTTGGGTAAATGAGACGTATTCCAGTATAATGGTCGTTTGATCATTATAATCTTCTCTAAATGACTTATCATTAAAACTTCGGTTTTCACCGTTATGAAAGCTGAAATAAAATCGTAATATTAACGTTTTTAATTTATGAGGTACTAATGTGTGTTGGTGTATATAGATTGAACTATTGGCAAGTTGCTGCTGGTGATGCAAGCAGGGATTATTCAAACACTTTCTTAAAGTATGGAGTAATGTTAATAGGTCCTGGAAACCACGGGTCATATTTAACAAATATGGACTATTATAATGAAGAATATGGATGGTCAGATATCAAGACATTTGCTGAAGATGTCTCTAAAGGTGACATTGTTGTATTAAAAAGACCAAAAGGACAGAAATGGGAAGTTATTGCAGTAGGTTATTTACAAGAAAATTATGATTACCTCGATTTTTTTGATGATGTTGAAGGTTGGAATTTACAGCATTGTCGTTATGTAAATTGGAGAATGCCTAAAAAGGAGAGGCTGATCACTGGTCTGACAAGAGGAACATTTAAGCGGGTTCACAAATTATCTGCACAACGAGAGATTAAAAAGGTGGTAGTCAATGGAATACCTGTATCTTCTGAACCTATTCCAAAACCTCCGAGAGAATTGACGGATGAAGATCTAATAGAATATTTGATTAATTATGGAATGCGAATAAAAGATGCTGAAGACTTTACTAGCACAATTCATAGGATCAGAAGACTAATTAAATGGTATTATAAATATGGAAAAGATATCTTAGAGCATGAAACAAGAGCATTTTTGATACTTCCATTATTGCTTACTTTAGGCTGGACTGAACAGCAGCTTAAGATAGAATGGAAAAAACTTGACATCGCTTTTTTTGAGGAACCTTATACAGAGGAAAATTGCAATCCAGACGCTTGTATTATAATTTTAGAATCTAAAAGACTTAGAGAAGGATTTGTTTTCGCTGAAACTCAAGTCATTCAATATGCTACCGACTACCCAAATTGTCACCGAATTATTGTTTCAGATGGTTGTCGCTATAAATTATTCGAACGGGAAAATGATGAATGGGAATATTCCGCTTATCTTAATATCTTAAACCCTAAACAAAAACACTCTTATGCACCAAATGTTGGAGGGGCTCAAGATGTGTTTCTTGGATTAATGAATAGGTAAATTATCAAATGTATTGAGTGATACAAATGCTCAAATTTCTGGTTTTTTCCGATTATGATCGTTAACATCAACATACCAAAACTTCCAAGCTCCAAATTCAACCTACTTTTGAAATTGTTACCATTCAGTGAAATTTATGAAACAGAAAAAAATGTAAAAATTTGGACACAAGTGCCTAAGAATCTAAAAGAAGAGATGAGAGAAAAGCTAAATTGGGAAGTACACAATACCATGCAAATTTTTTCTCGGAATGATCTCAATTACGAATGGTTTAATGAAGAAAAACTTCAATGGAATACACCAGAAATCCTATTAACCTAGATTTGATAGAACAAAATAAAAAAAGATTAATAAATTTGTAGAAAATATCGGAGTTAATTCGCAAACGATTTGTAGAGATTAAGGAGTTACATTAAGTATGAACGTATTGGAGGTGACAAGAAATGATAGATCAAAATAAATTATTAGATCAGCTTGTTGATAAAAAATATTATCCAAAAGATTTGATTGAAAAAATGAAAAAAAGTATAAAAGACGAGAACGATCCAACATTCAGAGAATTCAAAAGTAAAATGGAGAGTTTAGCTGGTTCAGGATTAGCACATAAAGCTGAAATACAATTGACAATATTAGAAGACATTATCATGAATTTTATGAACCCCTATACCCGTCAAATGCTTTTAGAACGTATAAGTAAAAAATGAGAATTCAGAGAATACCTATGTCCAAAGCTGCTTTTGATAGTCAATTTTTAACTCTGATCTTTCTCTTTAAGTGAGGCCTATTTGATCGAAATTATTAAATTGCAGTTTTGACATTTCAAACGTACATTTTTCGGTTTCACTTCCCAACTAAAAATATTATATCGACATCGAAAACAGAAGACGTTGAAACCAAGAAGCTCGTTTAATTCTCTTTTGTCCTTTGCTCAATCACGCATTTTACCTGTTCGTCTGATTGTTATGACCCTGATTGTGTTGAATCTTCTTTTTTTAGAGGTAGCTATTATAAACTATATCTGTATATATTGTACTATATCACAGGCTGTTATTCTGATAAACACCATTGTCTTACTTAATTGGAATCCATTTTCACAAAATCTTGTTTAAGAATCATTTCTTTTCTATTTTAGCTATTCTAGATTTCTTTCTTGATATCATGTTCGAATTGATTCATAATTTTTTTTATTTTTGGAGTGTTCAGAATCGTTTGTAAAGGGAAAAGATGCTTTGCTAAGTTTAAATTATTCTTATCAGTTTCAAAAGCTTTCAATAAGTATGATATTGCTTCCTTTTGTTTATTTTTACTGATATAACATACAGATAGATGTAATAGCGCACGTGAATTGCTTGTATCGATGTTAATAGCTTTTTTATATGCTTTGATCGCTTTATCATATTCCTCTAAATTTTCTAAACTTAGAGCTTTATTATAATAAACAACCCCTTGATTTGGCTCTATTTTTAAGGATTTATTGTAAGAGTTAATCGCTTCTTTATACTTTTGTCTTATACTTTGAACTTTTCCAATATTATGCCATATTTCAGAAACTCTAGAGTTAATCTTACTCGCTAGTTTGAAATACCCTTCAGATTTTATATATTCTCCCATTTCTAGAGCTATATGGCCAGCTAACTTCAGACTCTCAAAAGAGTCATTTCTAATATTTAACGCTTCATTAATAGAATCAGAAGCTTTTTCCAGATTCTTATTCGCGAAATATATTTTTGTTTGTACAATACGAGCGTTTATCTTGTCTGGACTTAAATTAATTGCTTGTTGGCTTGATAAAATAGCTTCTTGGTATCGATTTAATTCAAGGAGGATAATACTTTTATTTAAATAAGCTGTACTTGATTTAGGGTTGCAAGAAATGGCTTTGTCGACCATAGCAAGAGCTTCGTCATATCGTTTTTCTTCTAGGAACGCTGCACCTTTGTTTACATAAATTACTTCTTTATCAAAACCTTTCTTTAATAGGATATCAAAATGTTTAACAGCCTCTTCAACTCTATTGAGTCGTATTAACGCTGTAGATCTGTTAAATATATCTTCAGGTTGATCTATAGGTAATTTCACTAATTTCTGGTAGCTTCGCTTCGCTTTATCATATTCTTCCATCTCCCATAAGATATTCCCCTCTAGAAGGGATGCTGCTATTCGATTCATTTTGTTCTTTATACAATATCTACAAACATTCAGTGCTTCTTTGCTTTTACCGATTCTCATCAAAGCTTCAGCTTTATTTATCCACGCTTGGCCAAATGAAGGATTCAATTTTATTACTAAATCTGATGTTTCAATTGCCTCTTTATGCATTCCTAAATCGTTTTGTATTGTTGATTTATTTATTAGCGCCTCTATCATATTTGGATTGATACTTAATGCGTTATCAAATGCTTCAAGTGATTCTAAAGATTTAATTAGTGCAAGTGTAACTCCTCTATTAAATTCATAAAGATCCCTCTCAAAAGATAGCTCTCTAGTCTCAATATGAATTAGTGGATTTTTGTCTTTAAGTTTACAATAAAATACATTAGCTCTTTCGAATTCATGAAAAAAATACCAAAAATTCCCAGCTAAAAACCAAACTCTTTGGGATAACCAATCATTATCAAGGTCAAGAAGATTAAAATGAATATTATCCAGTTTTTCTACAAATGATCGGAGACGATTAAGTTCTTCATTTGATCTAATAAACTCATTTGATGTATTAAGCCTATTTTTTTTGAGAATTGGAAGTTTTGGTGGAATAAAAAGGGATAACATATCAAACAAAGAAATAAGGCCCATGGAATTCTGAATTGGTTCAATGAAATCAGGCTTTTCTTGTGAATAGTCAACAATCCGTTGTAAAATCTCATGTTGGGTAAGATGCTCCAATTTCGTGATATTAAGATTGTAGGGGCCATTATTATCAATTTCAGTTTTCCAAAGATATTCACTAGGCTTATAGTACAATTTCATTCGATTAGTTTTCCGAGTCTTGAGATTTAATTTTAAAATTTGACAATTATTCTTGTAAGGGCTATATATAACAGTTGTACCTATTCTGAATAAAAGAGCACCTCCAAATTTTCTGTCTGGATCATATATTACTTCTCCATGCGAGTGTCCAGATAAAATTATATGTGAACGCTTCGCTAAAAATTCATAGGTTGCAGGTCGATTGTTATAGCTGTCAATTTCACTTTGATGAAAATATTCAGGTGGATGGTGAAGTAAGATAATGGTAATAGTACTTTCATCATATTTTATAGGATCAAATAAATTATTTTGTGAATCTAAGTGTTGAAGATGAGGCAATCCAATGAAAAGATTCTTTTTATGTTGATTTTTCTTTTCTACAAGCCATGAAGAATTCAGGGAAATAAATCTAATGTTTAAGAAATCACGATATCCGATTAAGGAATTTTTCTCCTTGTTTAGTGAAAAAGGAGGAATTTTCTTTTCTTCACAAAATTGAATAAAATCCTTGAAAGGTCTCATTCTTTTTGTTAATTCACTCAATTCTAGTAATTCATCAGCTTGAATAATATTTATTGTACCGTCGGCATTTTCAGGTATTTTCTGAATTTCTGGATGATTTCGGTTTAAATCATGATTACCCGCACAAATAACTAAGTCATTAGAAGTGAGTTTGAATAATTGTAGAATTGATTTCAGAAATAACCATGCTTCTCTATATTCAATTGACTTCCCAGACCAACCGATGTCACCTGAAACAGCTATGACATGAGGATTCCATTCTGAAGGCAAATTACTTAATGTTTCTTTTAAAGATCTTAAACATTCATTTCTATTATCTTTGCGGTTCTTGGAAATTCTTTTTGAATTATCTATTCCAAAATGAAGATCAGATAAATGAAGGATGTTAATCTCGTCCCTCTTATTACTCATATTCTGATATCTCCTTAAGAGAAATAAAAGCAAATCGCTCCTCAATTCAATACATTAGTTTTATATATGTTTTAATAGTTCAATACTTATTTATTAAGAATAATTAAGAAGTCTTGCATTTCACGATAGAAAACTGAAAATTAGTCCTGAAATAAAGTATAGCACAAAAACTATAATTTATTATTATATGTGGAGAAAATTAAAATTAAACACATTTTTCAGGAGAGTAGAAAGATTGACCCAAAAACCGTTCGATAAACGGATGCGTGAAATGAAAGAAGAGGCTGG
>Ga0114925_10000775_pt1 | contig 14921 bp, 17 predicted proteins | sample SumtaG_2_FD_87287 | JGI IMG/M metagenome (GOLD analysis project Ga0114925, IMG submission 87287) | Deep subsurface microbial communities from Indian Ocean to uncover new lineages of life (NeLLi) - Sumatra_00607 metaG | ecosystem: Environmental > Aquatic > Marine > Oceanic > Sediment | place... | reverse complement strand
TTGAACTCGGCTATAGTGGAATGGATTGTCCAGTGCCGTATCGGCGATCCGGTTGATTATCTTTTCAAGGTCAGGAATGTTAGAGATATCATACGGGGTGCTTCCGAGTCGGTTATGCGGCGGGTGGTGGGGGATCGAAGTGTGGATGAGGTCATAATTCTTTCCAGAAGGGAAGTAGCGATAGAATCAAAAGAGCAGCTGCAGAGTATCCTCGATTCCTATGAATCAGGAATTCATGTGGTAACCCTGGAATTGAAGGATGTGAATCCCCCTGACCCGGTGAAACCCGCTTTCAATGAGGTTAATGAGGCGAAACATGAGAAGGAGAGGATGGTCAATGAAGCCTGGGAGGCCTACAACAAGGTTGTTCCTAGGGCCAGTGGTGAGGCTGAGAAGACTATTAGACAGGCCGAAGGTTATGCACTCAACAGGGTCAATAGGGCCAAAGGAGATGCCAACAAATTTTTGGCTGTCTGGAAGGAGTATAATCGATCGAAAGATGTAACCAAAAGAAGATTGTATCTGGAGACTCTGAACGAGGTTTTACCCAAGATAGGTAGGAAGTACATTATTGATTCTGAGCAAAAGGGGCTGGTTCAGTTACTGCAACTTGAGGAGAAAGGAGGAGTGAAATGAAAACGTCATCTATAGTAATAGTGATTGTTATTATGCTTGGCCTGATCGTATTGGCAAGTGGTCTATATAGGGTCCATGAGACTGAACAGGTTATAATTACCCGATTCGGGAAACCGGTTGGAGACCCTATCAAAGAGCCCGGCCTACGCTGGAAGCGGCCTTTTGTTGAAAAAGTAAATAGCTTTGAAAAACGTATCCTGGAATGGGATGGCGATCCCAATCAGATTCCCACCCAGGACAAGAAATATATCTGGGTGGACACCTATGCCCGCTGGAAAATCTCTGATCCTCTAAAATTTTTCCAGTCAGTGCGAAATGAAATGGGGGCTCATGCACGTTTGGACGATATCATCGATGCGGCTACCAGAGATTCCATAACTGCTCACGTGCTGCTTGAAGTAGTGAGAAATACAAACAGAGAAATGGCTATGGCCGAGGCCGAGATAGAGTTGACCGAAGAGGTATTGGTCCCGATCAAGTGGGGCAGGGAAAAAATAAACCTCCAGATATTGGAACGAGCCTCAGAAATGGTGCCCCAGTACGGAATCGAATTGATCGATGTGAGGATAAAGCACATTAACTACGTGGAGGAAGTGAGGGTGAAAGTCTACGAGAGGATGATTTCCGAAAGAAAAAGAATAGCCGAGCTATACCGTTCGGAAGGGGAGGGGATAAAGGCGGAAATAGAAGGTGAGATGGAGAAAGAACTTCAGCTAATCACCTCTGAGGCTTATAGAAAAGCCCAGGAGATTAAAGGCCAGGGTGATGCCGAAGCGACCAGGATATACGCCGAGGCCTATAATAAAGATCCTGAATTCTACTCCTTTCTTAATACCCTGGATACCTACAAGGAAACGCTCGATGAAAATAGTTGGCTAATCTTAACCACAGATAGTGATTATCTGAAATATTTGAAGAGTATTTCCGGAGAATGATCATAGGATAAAAATGAATTTAATAAAATCCGGAAATTAATGACCTGATGAGAAGTAGGGGCAATTCATGAATTGCCCCTACATTGAAATGCTATTTATAAAAAAAATAGCAAGGCGGCCCATTGGGTCGCCCTTGCCGGCTTTATCGAATAAACTCTTTTACAGTCTCAGCGATTTGCCCGGCCTGAAGCCCATAAAGACCAAGAAGCTTTTCATAAGGCCCGTTGCCCCCAAACTGGTCATCCACCCCGATCATTTTCAACGGAGCAGGATATTCCAGGGCAAGCACTTCAGCCACAGCACTACCCAGGCCGCCATGAAGATAGTGTTCTTCTACTGTAACAATTCTTCCCGTTTCTTTTGCAGCTTTTATAAGAAGGTGATGGTCTATCGGTTTTATTGTGTGCATATCTATTAAACTTGCATGGATGCCGTCTTTTTCTAAAATTTCAGCAGCATCAAAAGCCTTTGAAAGAACGGTCCCTGTCCCAATTATGGTCACATCATTCCCCTCTTTCATTACAACACCTTTTCCGAATTCAAACCGGTAATCTTCATTATAAAGGATAGGCATTGCCGGGCTTCCGATCCTCATATATATGGGGCCTTTATGTTCTGCTGCTGAATGGACTGCTTTCTTAATTTCAACAGGATCTCCAGGATTGATTATCACAACACCGGGAATGGTGCGGATAATTGCGATATCATCAAGGGATTGATGTGTTGCACCGAGGGTTGAATATGTCAGCCCTGCGCATCGCCCGACTACCTTTACATTTTGCCGCATGTAGCCAAGGTCGTTTCGAAACATCTCAAAGGGGCGGGCGGTTACAAAGGGAGCAATTGCTACAACAAAAGGTATTTTACCGGTTGTGGCAAGTCCGGACGCAAACCCGATGACTCCCTGTTCCATGATTCCGAATTCGAGGTGCCTTGATGGAAATTTTTCTTTAAATGGGGCAAGACCTGAACCGCTTGAACTGTCAGCCGACAAAGCTATAACATTTGAATATTTTTCCCCAACTTCAACAAGAGCTTCACCGAAGGTTTTTCGTGGATCTTTCGATTCACTCATATACCGATTCTCCTTCCCAACTCATTTAAATCCTGGTCAGCAAGCTGAAATTCTTCGGGAGTTGCCTTCCAGTAATGATAATTGACCCTGTCTTCAGCAAAGGAGAGCCCTTTGGACTTCACTGTGTTTGCAATGATCACAGAAGGTTTTCTATTTTCAAAGGGTATATCAGTGCCATTTTCGACAATCTGTTTTAAGTCATGGCCGTTAATTTCTCGCACACACCAGCCAAAGGCTTCCCACCTTTTATAGAGCGGTTCATAATTCATAACTTCTGTGGTTCTACCGCTGATCTGAAGTGTGTTCCTGTCTACAAAAACAAGGAGATTATCCAGTTTATAATGGCTGGAAGCTGCAGCAGCCTCCCAGTTGGAGCCTTCGGCAAGCTCACCATCACCCATAAGCACGTAGACTTTTGAATCCAGCCCATCCATCTTCAATCCGATGGCCATGCCGCCTGCGATTGAAAGGCCGTGGCCTAGAGCACCGGTATTTGTTTCTATTCCAGGGAGTTTATGCATATCAGGATGGCCCGGCAGTTTAGAGCCCAGAGAACCATAGGTATCGAGAATCGATTTATTAAAAAACCCCATTTCTGCAAGAACAGCATAAAGGGCAAGGCATTTATGGCCGGCAGACAAAACAAAACGGTCCCTCTTCCTCCAACCTGGATTTTGAGGATTCACCTTCATAATCTTGAAATAAAGTGCTGCAATAATATCCGCAGCAGACAAAGCCCCGCCCAGGTGGCCAGCCTTTCCTGCCTTTATCATGCGCACAACATTTTTCCTGATTTTTAATGCAATTTGTTCCAAATACAGTTCTTCATCATCATTGAGCTTATGCATTTATACTTACCCTTGTTAATTTCAAAATTATTTCTCATGTTCTTTTGCATATTCGTAGATACGCTGAATTTTAGGCTCTGACCTCCCGCCTGGCGTATATTCTGATTTCATCCAGATGCTTACAAGACTTTTCGCAAGTTCCGGACCAACGACCTGCGCACCCATAGTCATAATATTGGCGTTGTTGCTTTTCCGTGATCGCTCTGTAGAATAAACATCGGAGCAGAGAGCGGCATATGCTCCGGGCACCTTGTTCGCAGCGATACTCATCCCGATTCCTGTTCCGCACACAAGGATACCCCTGTCATGTTTACCGCTTGCAACAGCTTCAGCAACCTTAATAGCAACGTTTGCATAAACAGGGTCATCACTACCGTAGTCTTCATATTCATATCCGATATCAGTGAGCTGTTTTTTTATCACCTCTTTCATCCCGGTTGCGTTTGGATCTGCTCCGAGTGCCACGGGTTTCATTGTTTTCCCTCCTGAACAGATGGATTCCGACCATATATTAACAAATAATTAACGAAAAATAAGTGAAAAGGTATTTAGGGTCAAGGATATTATGTGATTGTATCATTTCAGCGATTTTGGTATACCCTTTATAAAACTTTTCATCTTGTAATAATGTGAACCTTTCCAGTAAATATTTTTACATGACAAGCATCGATAAAATTCATTATAATATTTTTTTGTTTTATGCTGTAAATTGTCACTGATGGACTCTTTTTTTATTTTTTTTATTATTCCGTTGCAGGCCATACATCGATGAAATGGCTTAATACTCGAATAGAGATCGAAGTGAGTTATCACTTCAGTTAATTGTTTTTTGGGGCTTTGAGACCTGATCCAGTAACCACGGGCAACATCTTTAATTTTTAGAATTCCAAGATCTCTCGTTAAAATAATTCGTTTTTCAGCATTTGATGTCCGGACAATTTCGATATCACTGTAATTATTTTTATAAAGAGCATTAAAACCAAGCATGCGGAGTAGTTTTGCTAACTTCCCAAGGTGAACGTCCAGGATGTATTTTGGCTCACGCAAAGGCCTTTTTCTTAAATGAGTAACATTTGAGATATCCATGGTTTCAAAAACCGGATATACCGATACTATATCCCCATCTTTTAATTGATATGAAAATCTGACAGATTTACTGTTTACAAGTATAAGGTCAACCTCTGTATGTGGAACCCCTATAGCTTCTATTGCATCCTTTACTGAAGGGTTCCCGTTAAAACTATAAAGGAAAAAAGATTTCTTTTTTGCTGTGGGAAGAAAATCGTTGAGCTCTTCATAAAAACGAAAGAATGCTTTGTTAAGTTTCATATTCTTTAATTTTATTTATGTAATATGAATATTGCAATTAGCTAAATATAATACTCCTTATAGTATAACAACGGTGCTGTCGATGATAGAACATAATTGACAAATGATAAAAAAAAGAATATCATTTTTTTAATAAGGAAGGAGATTAATTTTTGATTTACCAGAAAGGGTATGATGCATTATTGAAAATCTGCAAACAAATTACTACTCACAGGCAAAAAATAGCTAAACCCAAAATTGAAGAATTAATTTATAAAAATATAGATATACATATCTCGAATGAAGACCTGCTGTCACATTTAATCAGTGAGTCTCTTTTAAAGCGGATCGACCGGCAGCTCCTGGAGAGTAAGAATATCTATATACAGCATTTTGACATACCTCAGATCACATTGTTTTACAGCATGGCTAAAGCTATCCCATTTGTATCTGCAGGACATCACGCTGCAAATCAATATTTGGCAGAGGTAATGGGGAATTTAGAAGCTGCGTCACTTTTTGAGATTGGCATTGGAAAGGGCCTCCAGGTAAAAAACCTGCTCAATTTGCTGAAAGAAAGAAAAAACAAGCTGGAAACAGTCAACATAATTGCTTTAGATCCGGATAAAAGAAATCTTGAAGAGTCTAAAGTATTACTGGACCATATACAGAAAGAACTTCACTTTACCCTGCACTATTATTCCTTTCACAAGATGATTGAAGAGTTTACTGACCGGGATTATGAGTATATAAAAGAGATAGGGAAGGATACTGTCGTTATTAATTCTGCTTTTACCCTTCACCATACCTCCCACCCTATTAACGACCACGAATGCAGGACAAACCTTCTAAAAAAGTTGGCACAATTAAAACCCCTGGTTTTTACCCTGGTTGAGCCCAACTCCAATCATGATGTAGAAGATTTATCAAAGCGCTTTCACCATAGCTGGGAGCATTTCGGCAAAGTATTCAAGTTAATTGATGAGTCAAATATCGATGAGTCTCATAAATTTTCAATAAAAGAGAATTTTTTTGGCCGTGAAATCAGGGATATATTCGGTGTGAGTGATTATTTTCGAACTGAACGTCATGAGCTTTACGATTCGTGGCTGCTCAGATTGAGTAGAGCAGGATTCAAGCCTATTGATTATCATGATATAAAAGTAGAACTTCCGGAATATTGCAGCTATTCAATCTCAGATGGCCTGATTAGAATGAACTATGATAATACAACAGTTGTTGCCGTGTTTGGTTATACTCTTTAGTACTAAGCATTGAAAGGAGAAAAAAATGAGCGGTGTAAAAATGGAAGAGTTGAGAGTTTTTGGTGCGACAATTCACGGTTTTGCCCAGGCTTGTATTAATTTAAATATTGTAGCAGGTTCTAAGGCCAGCAGTTTAATCAGTGATATTGAAGTGAACGGATGGTACCCATTTGAGCGCCTTAGAAGACTGGAAAGAATGGTGATTGAGTCATACGATAATGCAGCGCCAATTTTGGAGAGGGTGGGTATGGAAATAATGCTGACCTGGTATAATTACGGGCCGGGGAAGCAGATAATTAAAAAAGGAGTCGATTTTTTGTATTTTCAGAGTGGTTCGCAGGGCTATGAGAGTGTAGTAAAAGGGCCAAAGGATCTTGTAGGAAGTTTTACTTTAGTAGAAATCGATGAAACGAAGGGCAAAGCTTTAATTCACAGCACTGATCCATTTAGTAAAGATATGGAGCGGGGCGTAATAATTGGCGGGATGTCTGCGCCCGGCGATCTTGATTATATTGACGTGAAAAATGATGAAGATGAACACTATTTTAAAATAGAATTTTGCTGATATTGTAGTATTTTACACTATACATGGAGGAATGAAATGAGTTTTGAAGATATATTAAAATCTAATACACCTCCCCAAAAAGATGATCTGACCGATGAGGATCTTCGTAGATTATTCATGAAATACAAAGGTCTTTTAAAGGATCAGGAAAGAGACAAATCTTTTTGGGCAGCTACCAATGAAAATTTAAAAATCGCTTATGAAAAATTAGATGAAAAGGATAGGGAGTTGGAAAAAGCGTACAGTATCATCCATGAAGATTTATCCATTGCAGAAAAGATACAACGGGGACTACTCCCGAGCCTATCGGGTCAAATGAAATCAGATCTTGATATAGCTGTATATCATAAACAGCTATTCGAGGTTGGGGGAGACTATTACGATTTTTTTAAAACAAAGAATGAGAAATATGCTATAGGTGTTTTTGATATCTCGGGTCATGGTGTATCCGCTGCGCTGGTAATGGTCTATTTAAAGGCGCAATTCATGCAGATAATGGAAAGATTGGAGTCCCCGAAGAAGATAGTGGAGTGGGTGAATTCAACATCCTTTAATTTTCTCAAAAGTGTTAAAAGGTATGCAACCGTTAATTTTGTGGTTTTTCATCAAGATAAACTGCGGTATGTCTGTGGTGGCGGCTTCGGATTACTTATTGGGCATGATAAGATCTCTACTTTTGAAAAAAGGGATCATTTTGTAGGCTTAAGGGACAAACCATTTCATGAATATGAGCTCCCTTTTTCTAAAGATGACATCCTCGTTTTATACACTGACGGAATGATTGAAGCTCAAAATGACAGGAATGAAGACTACACTATAGCACGTCTAAAACAAATGGTAATTAATAATACTGATAAACACGTGGACGATATATTAAAACTTTGCCTTAATGATTATCAAAATTTCAGGAGTAAAGATTCGGATGACATAACCCTGCTCATCCTGCGAAAAAGGGTTTAGCCAGATGATTACTGAAGAGGACCTTCAGAAAACCAATATTTCATTAAGTTACAGTATCTCACCGGTCCAAAATATTATCTGTGATTTAAGCGCACTAATTGGTGATTTTTGTGAAGAGTTAATCGGTTCATTCTACACCAGAGTTGTCAGCAAAAAAGCCAATGTTGTAATTACAGAACTTCTTAATAATGCAATAGAAAATATGCTTGATAAAGATAGCGGCATAATTTTAAATGTAAAAATAAATGAAAAGCGATTATTGATTGAAGTAATGAATGTTGTCAATCGTACACAGTATGAGAAGGTAAAAGCACAGGTGCAGAAAATAAATTCCGCTAATAATATAAGAGAACTGTTAAAGGAAACTATCCAGCAGAGAAGAGGTAAAAGGTTAAAAGGAGGACTTGGTTTAATAAGAGTAGTTGCAGAAAATAAATTTGATATTTCAGTGGATTATAAAGAGCCCTTTTTGATAGTGGAGTCTCAAATTTCCTTAGGAGGATTAAATTGAGAGTGTTAACTTACGGCGATATTATGGATGTGGGAACAAGTGTTTTTACCGCTGTTGCAAAACTGGATGGAGCCAAATTAATTTTATCTTTCAGCGGAGTTATCCGTGTGGATAATCCATACAAACATTTGGAAAATTATATAAATGATTTGGAGGATGAGTTAAAGGAATCGGTAATAAATGAAATTGATTTTGATTTCAGGGAGCTGAATTTTTGTAACTCAAACGGTTTTTATGTGATTATGGATATAACAGAAATAATTTACAACAGACTATCCGCACCTGTTTTGGTGAAAAGATTAAAGGATGATGATTGGCAGCAGGAAACATTACCGATTTTATTAAATATCGATGAACCTGAAATTAATAATCGAACGACCTTTAAGGAGTTTTCGGAATTGTAATGACAATACCCGGTGTAGAAAATCTTTTAAATACGATAGAATATTTTGTATTCATGATACGTCCTTCCGGGCAGGTAATAGCAGTAAACCCTCAGGCTTATCAGTTATTAAGGATTTTTTCACATCAAAAAAACCTGATTCAAGAATTGTTTGATTTAAAAAACTATGATCATGCTCTCGATCTGGCAAACTCTCATCAAAAAAGGGATACAAAGGTTGTTTTTAGTAATGGAAATAATAAAACACTAAGATGTGAATTTACTGAAGGAAAAAACGGAATAGTTTGTACCGCTGTAAACATTAATTCTATTCAAGAATTACTGCAAAATTTTAATAATGAATATTCTATTTATAAAAAGATACTGCTCAATATTTTCCCTAAATATATTGTTGATGAATTGGTTTCTAAAAAAACAGTTCATCCTAAAGTGTACAGACATTGTACGATTCTGTTTACCGATGTTGTTGATTTTTCAATACTTACATTCCATCTTGACCCGGTCTCTTTAATCCGCAGGCTTGATTCGTACTTTTCATTGTACGATAATATTATGGATGAGTATGGAATTGAAAAAATTAAGACCATCGGTGATTCCTATATGTGTGTTTCGGGTCTTCCAGTGAAAAAAAACTCCCATTCTGTGGATTGCTGTCTTGCTGCGCTGAAAATACTCCATTCAATGGAAGAAACAAAAAAACCTGAGAATATAGTCGATAATATTGATCTGAATAACTGGTCAATACGTATCGGTATACATACCGGGCCGTGTATCTCAGGTGTAGTTGGAGTTAAAAAATACAGTTTTGATATTTGGGGTGATTCCGTCAACATAGCATCCCGGATGCAAATGTCAGGTGTTCCTGGAAGAATCAATATCTCTGAAAGTACATACAAGGAAGTAAAGGATTTTTTTAACTGCAGTTTTCGGGGTAATATGGAGATAAAAAATATCGGCAGTGTAGGAATGTACTTTCTTAATCGTATTAAGACAAGGTTTTCAGAAGATGGGCCCGGTTTCTATCCGAATAAAAGGTTTAAGCAAAACTATTATAAAAAATTTTGGGGAAAAGATAGTAAATCGGACCTATCAGTACTGCCAACTTTTATTGAAATGCCCCCAGAGTAAAATATAAAAACAAGGAGATGGTAAATATGTCAGAAAAGCGTATATATCCCAGGATTGATTCTGATTGGCCGCTTTTTTTTATTACTGATGACGGCCAAAAACAGATCGGCTATGTTAAAAATATCTCCTTATCCGGAGCTTCTCTCGTTTTTACCAGGGAGTACAGGCTTATCCCTGAAAAACATAATTTCACGCTAAAGCTGAGAAATCCACAGTTAGAGCCATCTGAATTATCAATTGCCGGTTTAAAAGAATGGACAAAAATAGAAAAAAATGTGGTTTATTTAGGTTTGGTGTTAGAAGAGCTTGAAAAGGGAAAAAAGTCCGCCTTTGTACGGTTTTTAAGTAGAAGCGATAAGCTGCATGTTGAAGCAATTTTAATAGAGAATGATTAAATAAATAATAAAATGATTCTAAATAACTACATAAACGAGATCATATCAGGCGATTCTGCAATACGGTCTGTTTTTGAATGGGGAGACAGGTTAAAAAAAGAGGGCAAAAACCCCATTAATTTATCGATCGGTAACCCCGATATAAAACCGCCGGAAGAATATTATAACGTACTGGAACAAGTTCTTAATGAATCCAGAGCTTCTCTTACGAATCCGCACGGGTATATGTCAAACAGCGGTTATTTTGGGACAAAAAAAAGAATTGCATCAAACATTACTAACATGATTGATATAAAGTTTGAACAAGAACAAATTTTTATGACTGCCGGTGCAGCCAATGGACTCGATGTCTTATTAAAAACACTTATTGAGCCTGTGATTTATTTTTGTAATGGTATTCCAGGATTACGAAAAGATGTTTTAACAAATCGAGGCAGTCTTGCATTAGACGAAATAATAACTATTGCACCCTACTTTGTTGAATACGGCAATTACATAAAAAGCAATCAGGGAAAACAGATAGTTGTATATTCAGATGAAAAGTTTGAATTAGATATAACAGGAATTGAGAAGGAAATTACAGAGAAAACCCGGGCAGTAATACTTAATTCTCCAAATAATCCTACTGGAGCTCTCTACAGCAATGACAAACTTATGAGGCTGGCTAAAATCCTGGAGCACAAGAATAGAGAGTTTGGTATTACCATTGCTGTTATTGAGGATGCATCATATGGTGAGATATTGTTTGAAGGGAATAGATTAAGTTCCATACTTCCTGTTTACAGGTATTCCTTTTATGTAGGTTCGTTTTCAAAATCTTTAGGCCTTGCGGGAGAACGTATTGGTTATATCGCAGTTCATCCTGAAATAAAAGATAGTATTAGTGAATGGCAAATATTACAAAGTGCCCTGACTATCAATTTAAGGATAAGAGTTGTAAATGCACCGGCATTACAGCAAAGAATTATCGAAAAAATAAGTCCTTCTATAAAGGTTAATGTAAGGGAATATGAACAGAGAGTGAATAGATTAGCGGATACACTTGAAAGGTTGGGATTTACGTTTGAGAGGCCCAAAGGGGGGTTTTATATTTTTGCTGAAATACCGGTAATTTTTAAATGTGAAGAAGATTTCAGAAAAGCAGCACAGGATGGTGACCAACCACTCCTCTATATTCCTGGCAGGGCATTTGGGGGTAAAAAATACGAGAGGTATATTCGTCTAAGCGCCTGTGTAAATAATGAAGATATTGAGAGGGCATGTAATAAATTAGTAAAAATATGTGAAAAAAGATAAAGGTTTCCCAAAAAGCAGTTAAAACAATATTGAATAAAATAGTAATAGAATACAAGTAATAATAAAAGAAGCTGCTGGTGTACTTATCCATCCGAGCCCTATATTCCCTATAACCTTTAGATTAAGCGATTTACCCGACTTCACCAGACCCACCCCCATAACCGCTCCTACAATTGCCTGGGAAGTTGATACCGGGACTCCTACCCATGTAAATATATGCACAGTTATATCCTGCCCTAATACTGCAACAAGCGCAGCAAAATCACTCATCTCGGTTATTTTCTTTCCTACGGTCATCATTACCCGTTTACTGAACGTTATTACACCTAATCCTATTGACAACCCCCCAATTACTGCCGCCGTGATTGGAGTTAACAGCCCAGCCTTCACAAATACACCGGTTGAATTTGCTACATTGTTTGCACCCAGAGTATACGATCCATATATTCCAACTGAGAAGAATCCTGCCCTCATCATCAATGACCATACACGGACATTCTTTACCCTCCCCTCCAGCATCCATCCGAATACCCTGTACAGAATATATGATATCACTGCAGCGCCTATCGGAGCCAGCAGCCAGCTTAAAATTATCTTTGTCAGGATTTTCAAACTTATTCCGCCGTTCATTATACCTGCTGCGATTATTGATCCCACAATTGCTTGTGATGTTGATACAGGCAGAGCGAATATCGTGAATATATTAATTGTTACTGCAGCAGCTAAGGATGCTATAAAAGCGCTATTAATATCCATATCTGCGAGCTTCCCATACGTTTCCATCCCCTTCGACCCTTCTAAATATGCCCCTATTAACACAAATATTGCAGTAAGAATCACTGCAGTTCTGTATCTTATCACCCTGTTCGCTACCCCTGTCCCAAATATATTTGCCGCATCATTTGCCCCGAGTCCCCAGCCCAGGTATATTCCCGATATTACTCGAAACATCTTTTCTCCCCTGATCTACTGCAATTCAATATCACAATTATTTGTTTAAATTACGTTAATGGTACCTTAATACTGATTTTCTGGCACAATAGGCACAAACTTTAGTTTGCAAGAAAATATCTTTATAATCTTGAATGTGGCTTGTCCACATCAGGTATATGACATCTACCATTGCTTTATGAAAAAATCTAACCGTTTCTACCACCAGATCAGCATGTTTCTTGATAAGCTCTACGATGTGCTTTTCATTTTTGTAAATAAATAATGGCATACTCTATCCCTCTTTTTTCTTTTAGTGTTTTTATTTGATTGGAAAAATGGTTTTAAAAAATATCAATCTTTCATCATTTCTTTAAAAGTGTTTTCTTTTAACTTTATAACTGTTATAATTTAATAAAACAAATTAATTATTTTTATTTATTATATAAAAAATTTTTATGGATATTAATCAATTAAAGACTTTTTACCATGTTGCAAAGAATGCAAGCTTTACAAAAGCAGCATATAAACTTTGTATTACACAGCCTGCTGTTACTTCTCAGATAAAATCCCTTGAAGGAAATCTTAGAACATGCTTATTTCGGAGAATAGGGAGAAAAATCTTTTTAACACATGAAGGGAAAATACTGTTAGAATATGCCCGGAAGACCATAAATCTTGAAAAAGAGATAAAAACTATTTTTACAGAGTTGTCTGGATTGCAAAAAGGGAAAATTATTTTAGGAGCAACAAGAGTTATAGGGACTTACTTTCTTCCACAAAAACTTGGGCAATTTAGAGCTAAGTATCCCCAAATTGGAATACTCACCAGGATTGAGAATTCAACTCAGGTAATGAATTTTCTCCTTGAGGGCGAAGTTGATTTAGCAATTTCAGGGAAAACTGATGACTTGAATAAAAATTTAGAAGCAAGGTTGTACCATACCGAGAAACTTGTTTTAATTACTTCTCCACAGAGTAAAATTGCAAAAGAGCAAAAAATTAGTCTCGAAAAACTTTCAAATTATCAATTTTTTTTCAGAGAAGAAGGAACAAAGACGCGACAAATCACTGATGAGTGGATTAAAGCAAACAGCGTGTTCAACAACACTTCTTTTGAGGTGGGCAATGTTGAAGCTGTAAAAAGATTGGTTGAAGAGGATTTTGGCATTACTCTTATACCAGAGATTGCAGTTAAGAGAGAGGTTGAGCTTGGGCTTCTTAAAATTATAGATATACCGGAACTAGACTTAAAAATCGACTACTACCTTATGTGTATAAAAGACAGAAAGTGTTCAAAAGCACTCAGCACATTTACTGACTTTTTATTTCCAAAACCTGTCAAACATTAACCCATGCCGCAGGCTCATGTCGCTTATCGTAATCTTATCTGAATTTAATCTGGTCATTATAGCTTTTAAAATCCCGGTTCCCGCAAGCATCACCTCTGCCCGTTTTGGTTGAAGGCCTTTAATCTTTTTTCTCTCTTTAATAGTTTTATTCTTTAAATCGTCAATGATTGTATTTAATTCTTCCAGACCAATCTCTGACCCATGAACAATTTCGGGATTATATTTTTCCAGTTTATGCTTCATAGCTCCAAGATTGGACATTGTGCCCCCCAGCCCCACCAGAAAAGGCTCCTTAAAGGGAGGAGAGATATTTTTAAACTCACCCATGAGACAGTCCATCATCTCACCAAACTCTTTATCCTTAACTGGATCCGATTTTAAAAACTTCTCGGTCATTTTCAAAGCACCTATCTTAAGGCTGAAACTATCTACTATACCGGTCTCCTTCCCGTATATCAACTCTGTACTCCCACCTCCTATGTCTAATATTACCGTTTCTCTGCTCCCAAGATTGAATCCACCAACAACAGCCATAAAGGAAAGCCGTGCTTCTTCCTCCCCGGGAATAATCTCAATGTTTATCCCTGTCTCATCCTTTACTGTTTTTAAAAACTCATCAGAGTTTTTAGACTCTCGGAGAGCAGAAGTCCCCACTGCTGCATTCTTTTCAACATTATTTTTTTGAATTAATTTTTTAAAATTCTTAAGGGCACATAAAGTTCTTTCCATTGCATCTTTTTTCAGTAATCCTGTTTTAGTTACATCCTCCCCAAGTTTGGTTATCTCCCCTTTATCCAGTATTACTTCCTTTATTTTACCAGTTTCAACGTCTGAGATAAAAATTAACACCTGATTGGAACCTACATCTATGGTGGCATATCTTCCCATATTTCCCTCCTACAATTGATCATTTCTTATTCTTTTTAATGCGCGCACGTAATTGATATTTTCTTTTCCCCACAGCCCCATTTTCCGGACAGTTTTCTTCACTTTCTCAGGTTCAGGAAGTTCGGCTGCAGCAGTTTTGTACGTTTTACCATCCACTTTTACCGTAGAGTATTCGACAATGCACCCATCAACATCGTAAAGGTCTCTTAATTTATTCACATTAAATACCAGAAGCTTTTTTTCCTTTTTTGCCAGCTCCAAAAAATCATAAAAGGTATAGCTCTGTTTATCAAGTACTGGGGACGGGATACGAAAAATCTCGTATAATTCCTCGAGCTCTTTTCCTGGAAGAGGGAAAGCAGCCTTTTTAATAGGTTTCCATTGTTCAAGAGCATCATCATTAACCTCTTGAAGAGATTTAATGTC
>Ga0114925_10000774_pt1 | contig 14923 bp, 12 predicted proteins | sample SumtaG_2_FD_87287 | JGI IMG/M metagenome (GOLD analysis project Ga0114925, IMG submission 87287) | Deep subsurface microbial communities from Indian Ocean to uncover new lineages of life (NeLLi) - Sumatra_00607 metaG | ecosystem: Environmental > Aquatic > Marine > Oceanic > Sediment | place... | reverse complement strand
TATAGATTCCACAGCCATATATTATAAACAATAGAAACAATGATCCAGATAATAAAATTCTATATAATAATAAAACTCTATATTTAATTTTCCTTTCTAATAAAAATAGCTTTCTCATTTTTATATGTTGCCGTATATAGTTTTTGCTTTTTCTGCAAGTATTTTACTGTCTATATTATTATAACAATTAATCAGATACTTTAAGGAAACTTCTTTCTCATACTTATACATCAGTGCCATTTTAAAAAAACGTATTGCATAATCAAAATGGTTTTGTAGATATTTTATTTTCCCAGTTTCGAGATATGCTTTCCCGAACTTCTTTTTCAATTCAGGAGCCTCAATGAATTTTTCTGAAATTTCAGATGGACTCTGCCGTGAATATAACTTCCAGTTCTCATCTTTTTTAATTATCTCTTCATAAACTTCTATTGATTTATTATATTTTTTCTGGTTAAATAATATTTCAGCCTTTATATACAATATATTATATATCAAATCAGGTATTTGTAGGTCTTTTTTTTGGTTTTCAGCAATACCGATTTCAAAGAGTGCTAAATCATACAGTTCTTCATCAATATAAATTTCTGCAAGTTTTATATTAATCTCAGGATAAATGTTTTTTTTAGAAGTTTCCTGTACATCTCTACTGTTACTAAGTGCTTTCTTATACTCAACTATTGCCTTCCCAATTTCTCCGTTTTTATAATATCTATCACCCCTACCTTTGTATACCCATGGAGGTTCCCCATAATTTTCAGCTACGACTAAAACTGAAGATAACAATAATAGAAGAATAGAAAATATAATAATTTTCATTTACATACCATTAATGTTAAAAATTTACGATTCAGAAAGAATTTTTAGTATTGAACCCTGGTAAATCAAATCAGGATTATCAATATTGTTGTAGAGAATTAGATCATCAAGTGAAACATCATATAATCTTGCTATTTTCCATAGAGTTTCTCCCGTCTCCACTTTGTGATAAATAAATGATTTTCGAGGTTCTTCAATATTATTTTCTTTTATTCTTTCTATTTCTTCTCTATTTATATCAAAATTATACTTATATTGACTCATCTTTTTTATTTTTGTATCGCTATATGTATGATAATTATAAAGTGGGGGTTTATTCTCTTTCTGGATTTGCCATTTAAAGGAATATTCTTCTTTTTTCATCGAATAGTGTTCTCTTAATAAAAGAAAAGTAGATATGCACGAAATTAAGAAAAAAAGAAGGAGAGTAAGCCCCCATCGTTCTTTAATATGTTCCATTATCTCCTCAGTTGCAGTTATACCTTATTTTCTCGAAAGTACTTTTATTTAAATTCTCTTACCCTTGATATTTCTTTTCTTGTATTCTTAAGTATATCAGACAACCATCCAAGCTTATATTTTAAATCATATCTTTCCAGCTCACTCATAAGAGAAAGAAGTTCTTTATAATTTGTTTTTTCTTCCGGTGGAAGATGGAGATTTGATGAATTGTCCTCTATAAGAAGATCATCAGTCTCACGAATTAAAATACAGTTATGTTCAAGACGTTTACCCGTATTAACAGCTATATTGAGAAAAAAATCACTGTTGGTATGTGCAATTTCTTTCAAATTTTCCGGTTTTACAATGGTAATGTTGCTATCTGTTACTGCTTTTATTGTAGCAGTCCGTTTCTCACCCAACAGTAAAGCCATTTCTCCAATTACAGTTCCACTTTCATGTATATCAGCAACCTTTTTCCCTCCAATATATACTTCAAGATTTCCACGATTTAAAATAAACATTTCATTACCCTGATCGCCTTCTTCACAGAGCATGGATCCAGAGCTTAAATTAATGGTAAATTCTTGTAGTTTATCCATTTGCAATTTCAATTCAGATCTTGCTGTGCTCTTTTTAAAAGCAAGGCCCTTGGTATATACCAGGCTGTTGGTATATTGATCTAAGATTTCCTTCAGCCAGTTGGTTTTTATTTTCGCATAATTAACTTTTAATTCATCAACAATATAAACATACAATTGTGCATATTCTTTAGCGGCCATCTCCTTTCCGGATAACTGCTTCTCTTTTTTTATATATATTTTATTCGTTATGCCTACAAATTTGGCTATGTTCCTGGTAATGCCATATCCAATATTATATATTGATATAACTTTATAAAGGTTTTTTAATGGTATTTTATCAAAAGATGAGCCATCCTCAATATAAACCGATTGAAAGCGGAAATAATCTTCTCTGTTTGATTTATAAGCTATAAGAGGTTCTTCAGCACCAAAAATAATTTCTTTTCCTTCTAAATAATACTTATCCTTGGGACTGATTTCAAAGATCAGCTTTCCACTGTGCATAATATATGCTGAATCAGCTATGTCCATAACCTCGTATATTTTTTGCATTTCCTTTCAGTCCTCGCAATAACTTTTATAGGTTTTTGACCGAAAATCCAAGAAAAAGATTTCAATACTAAATAGCTGCATTTTACTCGGTAACTGCTTGCTTTTGATCTTCTGCTGTACCCTGAATAACCTTTAATGCCTTTTTTGCCTCTTTACGAATTAATTCATTCGAATCATATTCGGCCTTAAATTGTAAAATATCGACGGCTTTCCTGTATTTAATGTATGATAAACCGAGAATAGCATAATATCGTACTTTATCATAGTCTGATCGAAGGGCTCTGATAAGGATATCCCCTCCATCCTCAGACTTTATTTCTGCAATTCCATTAACTGCATATTCTGCAACCTCATGAATTTCATCATCAATAACTTTTGCAAGCGCAGCGAGTGATGATTCTCCGCCTATTTTACTCAGGCTCGAAGCAGCATACATCCTTAGAATTTTATCTTCATAAGTATTGAGTAGCACATTTTGCAGCAGGTTAATAGATTCTTTACTCCTCATTTCTCCCAGTGCTAAAATAGCACGAGCCCTGAGTTCTTTATCTTCGTATTCATTTTCTGCAATCTCTATGAGGATAACCTCAATATCCTTATTACCAATCTTTCCATATGCATCAATGATTGCTTTCTTTATCCTGATTGATGTCTGTTTTTTATTATAAATTTCAGAAAGGGCATCCAATGAACCGGAATTTTTTAATTCGCCGATGGTATTTATTACCCCTTCTCTATAGTCATCATGTTTCGTTTTTCTACTCAGTTCCTTCAAAAGGATATCCTGAGCTTTTTGTAACCTTACAAGACCGATATACTGTACAATAGTTAAATATACTCTTTCTGAATGTTTTTCTTGAAAAATTTCCAGTGCTTTTTTGTTAACACTACTTCCTAAATCTTCATGAACCTGAGAAAAAGCCTTTACAATATCAGAATCTGTCCCATACTGTAAAAGATTAACATAATATTCATTATCATCAGCAGTTATCTTATATATTAATAAAATAGTGAGAATTAATATATATATCAATAATGTAATAAGTCGTTTCATTGTAAAATTCTTACTTTAAGTATCGGAAAAAACCAATGTATATTTATTCTTTATATATTGGAGAATACTTTTTATTCCTTTTGACGGCAAGTAATACAAACCCGATAAAACTGTTATTCAAAGATCATGAAACTACTATTAAAGGAAAAAAACCAAATATACCATGGAAGGAAAAAATATACCTGTACCCTGCGATACTCCAGAGAAAATGGATCGATTATAAAATCAAAGACAAATTCATACCTCATGTCTGTTATGATAATATACTCCCCTGTGAGCTCGATTACATATTTTTAAACTCAATATGTGACCCGGCAGAGATACGAATTTGTACTATTGATAAACAGTATAAGAACATTGATTTACAAATAATTAATAAGGATATGGAATCTGTTTATAATAAGAAAGTAGATTATCTTACAACCAAAAGGGAAAAAGTATTCCCATTTTCTATTAAAAAGCCTGGAGTGTATAGAATATTAATATCTGATGATGAAGAAAAATATTACAAGTCAACGATCATATTTTATCATAAACTGAATAAATCTTCCCAAAATGATTATAACAATTTTATTAAAGAGATGAATGAATATAACACGCAAACAAGTATTTACTGCAGCAATTGCAGAAGCAGAGTATATCCTTTTGATACAGAGGTTATTCACAGGTATATTTATAAGAATTATATACCTTTTAAAGAATATATTGATATTAATGGTTTGGGGATGGATTATATTTCAAAATACATTATGAAAATTCATCACCCAACCATTTATAAGAGGGGACTCATTCATCTCTTGAATATCATCCGTCTTGCATCAATAGAGGATGAAATTGCTATTGTAACCAGCCTTTTTAAGGATGACCCATCATTTGCATATTTTATAACAAACAGGCTCTTTTTATTTGGTATGGTTCCACTGATGGAGAACTGTGAGCTCCAGAAAATACTAAATACCATTGATGATACAGTTATTGCCCGGAGTTTAATTAATGAAAGTCCAGTTTTAGTTAAAAAGGTTTTAAAAAACATTTCAAGAAGAAGAGCCAAAATTATACAGAGTGAGATGAATATATATAACCGCAGTAAAAAGAGTTTGGAAGCTAAAGAAGAAACGCATAAAATAATAAAATCATTTTTTGAAGAACATTACGGTAGAATATTAAGAATTCCTTTCAGTAAAAAATCAGTGTATTCAATAAAAAAATCTGTAAACAACCAGGATGATAACTTTTTAAAAACCATTCAACATCATTCTGGTGTTTACATTGTAATACATGATGACCAGGTATTCCAATGTTATCGTGAATCTGATAATGATGGGTGTGTACAGTTTGATTATGAATTTTATAAAGATGTAGTGTTTACTATTGCAGGAGTTTCAGAAGGGACAATATACCTGAAGAGTGAAATGGGAATACGTTATTCTCTTATACATACCTATTATTGGATAACAAATCTGGAGAGTTCTGAATTTATTGAGAACATCTCAAAACAGATGATTGTTCCCCTTAACTACACATCATCTGGATTAATATTAACAATTGGTGCACTCAGCAGCAGAGGTATACCGCATGAGCAGGTGATACGCTTAAAAATTAAGTAAAACAATACCTATTTTTAATACTTATACAACTCAATTCCGTATTCATCTTTGATTCCTTTTACTACTTCGGCATACAGTTTTTCAAAATGTGGTTTGGGCTTGAAATAGTCAAGATCATAACACTCCGTTACTGTTTCTCCAGGAGGTGGATTAGGGATGTGATCTATGTATCGGGGTATAATATTATCGATAAGTTTATTGGCTTCTTTTCTGGTAAGGCCTTTAAATGCATGGCCGACCAGGCAGGTAAACTCCATATCCACAGGTGTGCAGCCGTTTGTAATCTTTGCCTTACCCGGATGAACATCTTCAATCCCGGACCCTGAAGCTATAAGCATTAATAAACATGCCAGAGCTTCATCAAAATACATTTTCGTAGCCGCACCTGCTGCTGCATACAGGAGAGTATAAACAGGAACCTGCATGTTGCGTGCTATCGCTTGAGTGCTCACTGATGTTGCCCAGAGAACATCCTGATGAGAAGAGCATACGTATGTCATGTGAATCGGATAAATCAGGTGATATGTAGCTCTTATCACGAGTATTCCGTGTAAACTATATGCAGTATTGACAACAGCAAGTCCCTCAGGACCGCCTGCATATCCGCCAAGGATAGGACCTGCCTCCTGTCCAATATTTGCGCCCCATGCTGTAAGATAAGCAGTCTGATTGAGGGAAGAATAATCGGTTTTTAATTCAGCAAATGGAGCAACAAGCCAGCCGTCAGAAGGCCGTGCGCCAAATTGAGGCGCTGATGCTGCAATTGAAGAAATACCGGCAGCACATGAAGAGACATGGTCGATAATCGCAAGCCCCGGTCTTCCTGCTCTCCTGCACCCTTCCCTTCCATACTGCATTGCTCTGATTCCTGCAAAAACCTCTGTAGGGGCCCCTGCAGCAGTTCGAATATGACCCAATGTATTAATAATAGGTATACTTATGGTTTTGGCTTTACTAATACGTGCATAGGACTCTACGAGCCGTAATGCATTTTCTTCTGATGTATTTGTACCTGATCCTACATGGCAGTGTGGAAGCTCATCTGAATCGGGGAGCCTGCTTTTCATTACGCACCTATCAGGACCTTCTCCGAAATAAGCTTCTTTTGGCGCATCATCAACTGCTTCAAGAACTTCTGATTTTGTAAACTTGATAACTCTTTCAGTATCAGTAATGTATGTCCCAACCTCAGAATAAAAGTCAACTGCTGCTTCATAAACCCTGTCAGCATATGCATCATCCGTGTTTACAACCTCTTTACTTTGCCGTTTTAGATCATATTTTTTAAAGACTCGCCTTAAAGCAGGGATAAATACTTTAACATCAAAGTCTTTCTGTGTCATCATTGGGCCTGTTGCAGCTCTATCTATTACATCAATAAAGTTTACCATAATTATTTACCTCCCTTTTTATTAGCAATTAATCGTTCAGCAATTTCAACCGCTCCAACAGCTGAATCGCTTGTCCCGTCAGCACCTATCTGTTCCGCCCATTCCTTATTTACAGGTCCACCACCGACAAGGACTATGTACTTTTCCCTTAGACCTTTTTCTTTCAGATAATCGATAACATCCTTCTGGTAAGTCATCGTCGTAGTCATAAGTGCTGACATTGCTATAATATCAGCATTTTTTGCTTCTGCCTGTTCTACAAAAGAAGTAGGAGAAACATTTGCCCCAAGATCAAAGATCTCAAACCCGTGTGTTTTCATAAGTGTTATAACAATGTTTTTCCCAATTTCATGAATATCAGTGAGAACTGTGCCGAATACAACTGTACCCGTGGTTTCCAGCTTTTTTCCTGCAGCTTTGAGTTTTGGTTCAATAATCTTCATACCTTCCTGAAATGCTTCAGCTGCCATGAGCATTTCGGGCAGGAAAATTTCTCCAGCACTAAACGAATCTCCAACCTGTTTCAACCCTGGCATCATGCTATTCTGAATGATTTCAAGAGGATCTTCTTTGTCGATGACGTTGTTTATTGCTGCAACGACCACATCCGTATCGCCATCTACAACCGCCTTCGATATTTCCTTATAAACCTCCTGTGTGTCCATTGAAAAGCCTCCATTTTAAATTTATATTGATAGCTGTTGCTATCTGTTTCATAGCATTATGGCTGTCTATACAGCATTCATCAAATTAAATTGTTGTTTAAAGGTATCTATTCAGCCACAGAGTCACAGGAATATAACTATATTACCGAGGACACAGAGAGTTAGATATTGTATAAAACTATTTGAAATTAAACTTTTAAAAAAGTAAAATTCAGAATATCTTCATAAAACTACTGAAATATTCTATAATAAAACCTTTGTTTCTCTGCGGTTAATACCTGAATAGTTACATTAAAAGTTACAATTTTATTTACTTTTTTTGGAATGCCTCAATATATGAGTCAGCATATATCTCTTTATCCATTATTAACTCAGCAGTAAGAATAGTGTTTATCAACTCTTCATCCAAAACATTTAATATGGCAGCATCACATCCATTTGCAATGAGCATTGATAGGAAGACCCTGTTAATCAGGATTTTATGCTTTGCACCATTTGAAATATTTGTTAAACCGCAGACAATATGACATGGTGGATCAGAGAATAATTGGAATTGATTTGCTGCGCTGAGAATTTCTTTTGCCTGCGGCTGCATGAACTTCAACGGCATGATAATTGGGTCCAGGAATATCTGTTCAGGTGAAAGACCAAATTCCATAGCTTTCTCAATTATTTTCCCTGCATTTTCAATACGTTTATCGGTTGTAGCAGGACTTCCCGCTTCATCCATCACAAGCCCGATAATAGATGCATTATGTTCTGCAACGATGGGAAAGAGTTCGTTCATTTTTTCCTCTACTGCTGTTGTGGAGTTTACCAGAGGTGGTTTTTTGCATACAGGCATTGCTTCTTTGAGCATTACAGGTTTATTGTTATCGATCGATATAGTAGTATCTACTTCTTCCTGCACCATTTCTATCATCCAGCAAAGATCCTCAGGTTTGTTTGAAGCAGTACCTAGATTTACATCAAGATAGTTAGCATTTGCATCAGTCTGCTTTCGAGCCCACTCTTTTATAACATCTCCATCTTTGTTAATAATTGCATTGTTAATATCTTTAAAACCTGCATTAATCCTCTCTCCGATTAAAATCATTTGAATCCTCCTTTACATTAAGCTCTTTATTGTATTCTGAACACTTTTTATTGCTTTCGGATGAGTCATAATCAGGATATCTGCACCTGCCTGCAGATATCCTTCAGCGCATGCAGCTTCCCACATTGGTCCGCGTTTTTCCAGTTTACCCCAGCCAGGCAGAACATCATCATCTGAAAATGCTTCTTTTACTCTATACGTTTCACCAGCAACATCACAGATCTGGGGCGCTGCCATGAGATTATCGCCTTTAAGTCCCGCAATCCTGCCGCGTTCTATAATAGTATAAACATAATCAAACCCATAACCCAGTGCTGCAGTGGTCTGGAACATCACAACATCCTTCAAATCAAAATCAGCATCCTGGAGGAGAATATTTACCTGTTTTCCGATATTAATATCAACCGGTGCTTCAGAAATGATTTTATGCTTATCAGCTTTACAGATCGCAACGATTGTCATATAGTTTGATTCTTTCGCAGAACCGATCAAACAGTTTTCCCCCTTTGCAGCCTGTGAACATTCCGGGAGAACGTGGTTATCTTTTTCATCGTCTCCGCATCCCCAGATGATAAGAGGAACATCTACTGCTTTCAGTACCTGCTCCACTACCTTTGCGCAATCTGAAGGAGAAGCATCTTTGCCGGCCGGATCGGCCCCTATCATTTTAAGGCTTATTAAATCTACCCCGTCCTCCTGAACAGATTTTTTTGCCCATTCAACAGGTGAGTTTATCTCTTTCCCAATAGCATTTTTTATTACCTCTGGCCAATCAGGTACGGTATCAGCAACAAATCCCGAAATTACCGGCTTATATGGTATTTCACCTTCAAAGGTTATAAAAGGGAGTGTGGTTTCACCGCCCACAGTTACTGTTTTGCTGCGTGTTCCACCCTGTGGTTTTGTGGCGCCCAAAGTAACAACGTTAATCTTCGATGTCCATTTTTCCTTTACATCAGGAATCTCCATTTTTACCTCCTATTTTATCTATTATTTGTTTTATAAAATATTTCGTCGGGGAATTGTTTAAAACACTCAATGGCTTCCCCTGGAAAACCGCCTTATTCAATCCGGTATCAAATGGCATATCACCCAAATATTCCATATCTAATTCCTGAATACTTTTCAGCACATCTTGTTTTCTTTCATTATTCACCATATTTGTAACTATAAATTCTTTTTTGATTTCATTTTTTAAATCCAAAATAATTTTTTTTATATTTTTTGCTGTATTTATTGATATGGGATTATCATTAACCACTACAAGAAGGGCATCGATATTATACGTTGTTCTCCTGCTGATATGTTCAAGGCCTGCTTCATTATCCATGACAATCCATTTATACGATGGGAATAGCTCCTCGGTAAATTTTCTAACTAAGCTATTGAGATAGCAGTAACATCCTGAACCTTCGCCGCGGCCCATTGTGAGAAGATCAAATCCCTTTGCTTCTTCGATGATCTGATGAAGGCCTACTTCAACATAGTTAGCTTTGGACATTCCTGGAGGAAAATCTTTTATTGCCTCAAGAACATCTTCCCGCAGCTCCCCAAGAGTCTGTCTTACTTCTATGCCCAGCATAGTACCAAGGTTTGCGTCAGGGTCTGCATCAACCGCAAGCACCGGCCCCTTATTTTTTTCACATAAATGTAAGACTAAAAGAGCTGCTATGGTTGTTTTTCCTGTTCCGCCTTTTCCTGCAACAGCTATACTCTTTGCCAAAACTAAATATTTCCTCTTTTAATAATAATCTACAATATTATAAATTGCATTTTGTAGGGCTATTCATGAATTGCCCCTACACCGTTAAAGTAAACTGCTCAATATCTGTATGGGGCAGAAAGAGAGCCTTCTTGAACTCCTCTACATAATCATTTGCTCCCATTAAATCATAGTAAGTTGTTATATGCCGTATTTCTGCAATCTTTTGAAATGCTTCCTGGTAGAATGCTACTATTTTAGCTCCTCTAATTGAGGTATTTCCTACAAACTCTATTTTCTCAAGCTGTATATTCGGTATTAAACCTATGGAAATTGCATTTTCGATATTAATATAGTTTCCAAAAGCACCTGCTATATAAAAATTTTGAATGTCTGAGAAGTCAAGGTCAAGTCTCTTTAAGAGTATTTTCATTGCAGAATATATGGCTGCTTTTGCCGTAATCACATTTTCAATGTCTGATTCTGTTATGTATAGCGGCTTTTTGTTCCGGTTATGTTTTCTTTCGGGAAGGATATAACTTTTCACCCCCTTTATTGTTGTAATCACGTCTGATCTATTTTCTATAAAATTTCCGGAGCGGTTTATATATTTCATCTTTAACAGAACACTCACAATGTCAATAATACCGGAGCCGCAAATACCTTTTGGCGGCTTATCACCGATTGTATCAAATGAAATCTCCCCATTCTCAATATAAACTTTCTCAATTGCACCGGTTTCAGCCCTCATCCCACACGCAACACCCGCACCTTCAAGTGCAGGTCCTGCAGAGGCTGAAGCAGCTACAATCCAATCTCTGTTTCCAATCACTATTTCCCCATTGGTCCCAATATCTACGAAAAGGGATATCTCTTTTTTTTCATTGATCCCTGTCGCAAGAATACCGGCAGTGATGTCACTCCCGACCCATGCGCTTATCCCCGGAAGTGAATAAAGTAAACCTCTTGGATTTATCTGTATTCCGACTTCAGCAGCGCGTAGTGGAGGAGGTTCGACTGAAGTAGCAACGTATGGATATCGGCGTATATTATTGGTTGGAAGCCCCAGAAGGAAATGCCCCATTGCAGAATTCCCTGCACAAACTACTGCTGTAATGTCTTTAAGATTCACTTGATTGGTACGAGCAAGAGTTCTGATCAATTCATTAATATCTTCAGTTAATAATTTCTGAAGTTCTTGGTCCCCTCTTTTTTCAGCAGATATCATTCTCCGTGTCACTTCTCTTCCATAAATGCCCTGTGAATTAAAACAGGCTTTCGCATCAATTGTCTCAAGGGTATTTGAATCCACAAGGTGTGTTACAATTGTTGATGTTCCCATATCAACAATGACCATGAAATTCTTGCCTTCGGTATTTCCTCCCTCAACATTCATGATTTCACCCACATCTTTCCTTAATCCCAGTGTAACCGTTACACAGTAATTATTTTTGCGCAATATTTCAGGGACTTTTTTCATAATTTTCAGGCCCATCTGCATCGAGCAAAAAAAATCCAGCTTCTTACAGATTGCTTCACAGAGCCTCTCGTGATCTGCTGTATTATTTGCCAGTGATGGATTGTCAAGCTCAAGGTACAGCTTTACTGTTAATGGAGAGGGTTGATACTTTTTAATGAATAATGTTTCTTCAAAGCTTATAAAACGGTCAGCATCTTCATCTGCTTTAATTTTTTCCCTGGCCAGAGTCTCTTCAGGAATCTCGATAACAAGATCACTGCCAACGTTAGTCATACAAGCAAGAACTACTCCACGTTTCACCTCTTCGCGGGTTAATTTGCCTGAAATTTCCCCCGTGATTTCTCCCTTTTTGACGATCATCTTACATCGTCCGCAGATACCGTCACCGCCGCATAGATTCTGTATTGTAATACTGGCTCTTAACACCGCCTCGAGCAGGGAAGTGCCTCTTTCCACCATCACCGATTTATTCTGTGGATAAAAGGTTATTCTACAATCTTTCATTCTATGATTTCCAGGTGTTTGTTAGAAATGCCGGTATTTCACGAGCTGTTTCAGGCCCGATAAGCACTTCACTCCATTCAGAAGTATCCTCGATTTCAGCCCTGAAAATAGGTAGGAGGCCCGGGATAATCAGCTTCTTGTGTTTTACTTTTTCAGCAACTTTCTGCTCCTGTATTGTTTTTACAACTTTTTCTGCCGATATTTTATCCCCTGCATAGGCATTGAGCACACCAAGGCCTTCAGTATCAACTACACAGATATAGGCCGGCACCTTACTCCTTTCAACTTCTGATTCTACAGAAAAGTAGGTGAGAGAAAAGTTTGTTGTGAACATCACGGGTGAATTTTCATCAGGGTTTCCAATCTCATAGAGCTTTGCTTCGACCGTATTGGGAACCTGTGGATCGGTATATACGTTCTGCACGACAGTCATAATTGTAAGAAGTTCCCATGGCTCAGTATTGTCCACGATGACAATACCCGCATATTTTGCAGCAAATGCACTTGCTATAACAGTTTCATCGTTTGAATTCTCAGCCTTTATTTCAACCATAGCCGGATATCCAAACGGTCGAAAATTTTTCCTGAGACTTGCTCTTCGAGTTATAGTAAGCGAACGTACTGTATCGCCAAGATCCTCAGAACCAAAGGATAGGATCATGTCCTCTACTCCCTTATCCTTTGCTTTCTGTGTTAAATCTGAAAGTTCTTCGAGACTGCTTCCTGTAACAGCAAGTGGCAATTTCATGGATGAAGCAATGTCGATAAAACCATCTATATTGGAAGCATCTGCTCTGTAAATAAGAGGATATACATCTTTTACAGCTTCACAGGCATCCTTCATTATTGATGCATCTTTTCCCATCAGGATGAGAGGAACATTACTTTTATCAGCAATAGACTTTACCCTTGATACAGGGTTATCACATCCGTCAACCTCAACAGCAGCAAGCTTTACCTTCAGGGTTTCTCCTACTCTCTGAAATACAGAGCCATTAATTAATTCACACTTTGCAATTGCTTCATCATCCGAAAGTAAGGCAGGAATACGGACTGCGATACCGCAGGGACGGTGAAATTTCTCATCGTGTCTGAACATGACGGTTTCCTGCCCTATTTCAAACTGCTTTCCCGAAGGGCCCACCTTTACTAATTTCATAGGCGGGGTTGAAGCTTCTGACAGCGCTGCTTTTGCTTCATCAGAAACAGGCGGACAATCTGTTAATGACTTTTGCTTTGCAGCGACCTGCATTGCGAATGCCATACAGGTTGGAAGTCCGCACTCCTTGCAGTTTGTTTTTGGTAATAATTTATAAATCTGCATACCTGTTAAAGCCATTTTTCATCTCCTGTATATGTAATATTGTAATACTAATTAATATTTATAAAAATGACAATTAAAATTCTATCCCCTGCCTCATTGGTAAAGCAATTCATGAATTCCCCTACATGTTCATCCTTGAATATTTTCAATAGATTGTAATATATGATTTAGAAAATAGATTCTTAAATCACAGGGAGGGCAATTCATGAATTGCCCTACTTAAAATATTGATTCCATTTCAAGTGCAGGATGTCCTATACTCTGTAAATATTCCACAAGCTTCTCCGGCTCTTCTGCATCCTCTTCTGTCGCTATCTTGTCATACAAATCGGCTAGTCCCATCTGCTCTAACTGTGCCTTTAGCCTGTCTCCTACCTCTTCTTTCAGTTGTTTGCTCATCCATACTATTCTCTTCTGCCCGCCTTCCGCTGATATGAACTTCGGACTCGATATATACAGCCTACCTATCCCGGTAAACCCGGGCATCTGTATCCCTCCTCCTATTTGTCCCGCAAGCGTCGAAAACGTCATCCCTATCGGCGACATCCCGGTAAAATCCCTGTCCACTATCATTATCCCATTCGCTTCAGGTACCACCGCAGCGATACATTCAAAGCATCCGCATGATGTCATTGGCTCTTCCATTATCGAATATGCATTGAACTTCTTCAGATTCCCGTTAGATTTTACTTCAATATAGTCATTTATATTCTTCCACTGCCCCTTCACAGGATCTATGCACTCTCCCTTCGCTACCGGCTCATTCGGTCCATGAGCATCAATCTTATACGATGCCTTGCAGTCCAGCCATGTATACGCTCCACACAGCCCCAGCCGCTGTGGTGTTACTATACATACATGACTCGGTGCATACGATTGACACAGCGTGCAGGAATAGTAATCCTCTACATCTTCATCCGTCATCCCGCCGATCATGTCATCACGATGTCCATACACCTCCCGTGCACCTTTAATTAATTTCTTCACCTCTTTTTCATCCGTATACAGCCTTATCTGAACCCTGTCCACTATCCGCCTGAACTCCTCATGCATCTTCGCAACCAGTATCTCACCAAAATCCTTTACCTTAAATCCCTTGCTCTGCGCCTCTTTGCTTATCCTTACCCATATGATCGCTCGCTGCCCCATATGAAATATCCCGTTCGCGCAGGAGATAAACTCATGTATTCTCCTCTCAAGCACTGATTCAAAGTCCTCCTGAAACTCCCGCCCTGCTACCTCCACTACTATCGCCAGTGGATACGCCTCTCCTTCCTTCATCTCATCAATTTCCTGTCCTATCACGTCTATCTTTCCGTCTTCTACTTCATCCATCGGTTTCATCCTCAGAAACTCAAAAGCATCCGTGTATTTCCCTCCAAACTGTACATACATATCTTCTTTCCTTACCCGTTCACCTTCAAACCCGGCTCCAAAGGGTACCGGTATAGGAACCTTTTCAAGTTTAATCGTTAATCCCCTCAATTCTATAGCACGGCTGATGATGTCATCCAGCTTTATCCCTGAAATCACATGCTCATAGGTACATATCCCCGTCGGAAGTATCTCCGGGAGATTCACATCCGATATCACCGGAAATCCAAAATTAATCGCTCCCGCTGCTGTCGCATACTTCTCATCTATGATTAACTGGTCCTCCGGTATCCCAGGATCAGCTCCCAGCGCCATCACAAATGCATGCAC
>Ga0114925_10000773_pt1 | contig 14930 bp, 11 predicted proteins | sample SumtaG_2_FD_87287 | JGI IMG/M metagenome (GOLD analysis project Ga0114925, IMG submission 87287) | Deep subsurface microbial communities from Indian Ocean to uncover new lineages of life (NeLLi) - Sumatra_00607 metaG | ecosystem: Environmental > Aquatic > Marine > Oceanic > Sediment | place... | reverse complement strand
TTTACGAAATCTTTCAATTTTACCAAATTTTTGAAATAATTGTTCTTTTTCCTTCTTTGTTAATCCAATACCAGTATCCTTAATTGAGATTTCTACGTATTTTTCCCTATCATTTAAAGTTATTAGAATATTTCCATTAGGAGGAGTATATTTTATTGCATTAGATAAAAGATTAATTATTACTTGTTCTATTCTAATTCGATCGACTTCTAAAATAAATTGTTCAGTTAAATCAGCCTTAATATAAAGATTTCTCTTATCAGCCCAATGTTTTAAATCACTAATACAGTCATTTATGATTTCAACAAGATTTTCTTCGTTCAAATTCAAATTCAATTCATCCGATTCTAGTCTCGATGCATCCAGCATATTTTCAATTAATTGTCTTAATTTTTGGCTTCCTCTATATATGATTTCAATGAAACTTAGTACGTCCTCTCCTAATTGTTCTTTGAAATTTTTCAAGAGAATTTGGGATGCAGCATAAACAGAGCTTAAAGGAGTTTTAAGCTCATGAGAGGCTATCATTATAGATTCACTTTTTATTTGGCTTAATTCTTCTAATTTTTTATATTCTTCATTTTTTTCATTTTCAGCTTTTTTACGCTCTGTAATATCTCTAGTAATTAAAAGAGCTCTTGGTTCACCCTTTTCGTTATGAAATAAACTTCCATTAATTTCTACATATACAAAATGACCCTTTTTGTGCTTTATTCTTGCTTCTATTGTTCCATGGCCCTCTTTATCAAATGCTTCATAAAATATGTTTAAAACCTTTTTAACATCATCTAGATGTATAAAATTCAATGCTCTATTTCCAATAACTTCATCAATTGAATAACCTGTCAGTGTTAATAATGGATTTTCGTTCACATATTCGATATCTAAGTTTTGTTTAAGAATTAAAATTAAATCATTGGCGTTTTCAGAAATTAATCTGTACTTTGTTTCTGATTCTTTTATTTTTTGTTCAGAGTGTTTTTTTTCCGTAATATCTTGTACAATGATTTGAATGAACGTTTCTTCAGTCAATGTTACTAATGACTCTTGAGGATCAATCCATACAACACTTCCATCACTTTTAGTTATTTGAAGTTCTAATGGGGCTAATTTTTCAATCTTTTTATATGACTTAAATCTCTTTTTCAGAAGAGGCAACATGTCAGATGGCAAGGCTGGTAATTTTAAAAAATATGTTCCTAAGTAGTCTTCTTTTTTGTATCCAAAAGTTTTTTCAATTGTCGAATTAAAATCTATAATCTGTCCTTTGAAGTTAAGAAGAATTATCCCAAACGGACAATTTTCAAATAAGTGTTTATACTTTTTCTCAGATTCTTTTATTTTTTGTTCAGCAGTTTTCCGTTCAGTTATATCTCTAGAGATCAGAATTGCTTTCTTTTTTCCATCAATATCAATAAATGTTTTTCCTTTATTTTCTAACCAGAGATAATGACCATCTTTGTGTCTTACGCGCATTTCGTTCCTGCCTTCCCCGTACTTAAATCCATCTCTTAAAGTTTTCAGTGCTATTTTCACATCATCTGGATGTAAAGGAGTGAGCGGAGATTTTCCAATTATATCTTCTTTTGAATAACCTAATAAATCAAAATATGCTTTTTCATTGATATACTCATGTTCTAAATTCTCATTAATAATTGTAATTAAATCATTTGCGTTTTCTAAAATTAACTTATATTTTTCTTCTGATTCGTTTAATCTTTTTTCAGTTATTTTTGGATCAGGAGACACACCAATTTCCTCGATTTTTTCTTTATTTTATTGGTTTTCTTTTAATTTTAGATATAAATTTAAAAATCTCTCTCTTTATACTTTTTATAAAAATGGGTAGATTAACCCCCGTGAATTAATGCTTTAGTGACTATGACTATTAAAATCATAATATTTTACAGTTATATTTGTATTGAAATAATCTATTTGTTCTTACATCTGATACGAAAAAACGTTTTATCAATAATTCAAAAAATTTTAATTAATAACTCTAATTATCATTATATATATTCAGTCAGTATACCCCGGCACTGCATAAATTTTTGACAATTAAGCGCTCGTAGTATAGTGGTAATATGCTGGCTTCCCAAGTCAGCGTCCCGGGTTCAATTCCCGGCGGGCGCATTCTTAAAACCTTTTGAACAATTCAATTTTAACAAAAAGTTGAAAAATTATTTTCAAATATTTATATTTTAGAGAAGATATATAGATTTGCCAATATGTTTAGTTTCCTAAACCTTCAAGAAAAGTCATCGAAGGGAAAGACTTATCTTCAATTTCCTCACATAAATTAGAAATATTACCAAATAATGATGCTGCCTTCTCAAAAGTTCCATTTTCTTTATAATCTTCAGCTTCAGGCAGCTTAACCAATTTATTTAAAAGTGGTTTAAATAGTTCCAGGATTTCATAGACATTATCTAAGATTTTTTTAGTTAGTTGTATTTTCTTGTTAATCTCATCATCTTTAGTTAACATATCTATTTTTTCTCCTTTAAATTTAAAATTATTATATGTAGATATATAATGACTTTAATTTATAAATGTTTTCTCTTTATTCTTTTAATAAACATATTTGCATACAAAAATATCTTGGCATCTTTTTGGAAACTATTTTTGTGGCAAAATTCTTTATAGGATTTATTTTTTGGGATAAATTTTTAAAATTTTAAGTAAAAAGTATGTTCGTTTATTCTTTGATTTTTATCATTTATCCTGTTATTATAGAATTTGTGAGTAAAAAATTATTTAAAATTGAGTAACTATAGATTTTTCTTAATTTAATAAAGCACAATTAATTGTAATTGTTCCCTAAAATTTGAAATCCAATAAGGTGAACCAACAAGGTGGAGATCTTAATACTATTTTTATTTTATTTTTTCAATCTTTTTTAGCAAGTCGCGCATGTGGAGGTTGCCTAGACCAAATTTAACACGAAAAGCAAACATCAAAACTAAATTGAACTTTATACCGTTAAAAGAAATTATTGTTGAGATAAATTTTTCACTATTTTCTAATTCGAGATACATTTTCTTTATACTAATAAGGTTTTTCTCGTTTCGAACTTCAAATTCTCTAATTGTATTGAATAAAGTCGTTTGAGGTAAAGAAGAATATAATACTTTTCCCTCAATCGAAAAAATACCCGAGCCTAAAATTTCTTTATCGTCTATACAATCTCTTAATAATTGAATAATTTGTTGAAAAATTGGCTGAGATGTAAAGTCTTCCGTATCACTAGTATCGTCACTGCTTTCATAAAACTCCATATGAGAGAACTCAAAATCTACTTTTTGATAACCCCTAACGATAAAATTTTTGTCCACGAAAGCTTGAAAACTATGTTCACAGCATAATTTTGAAGGTATTGAGATTGTAGTTAATTGCTTGCTTTGATCAATGACTTTTTTAGGAATCATCAATTTTTTATCGGTAGAGCATTCTGGACATCTAATCTTAATTTCTTTTAAAAATTCTTCGTTTCCTTGGCTTATGCTATTTTGAGCATTCATAATTCTTTTTCAATAATTTTTAAAAAACTTCGGCTTAATCCTGCTTCTAATTTTAAAAATATTCTTTGTTCTTTTTTAAATAATTATAGATAAAACTCTAAAATTAGTAGAGTTTTGTGTTCAAATTTTACTTATTTATGTAATTTTTTCGAGATATTTAAATTTTTGTCATACATAAACTCTAAATACAATTAAAAAATATTGACTTATATCAAAAACAAGGCGTTATAATCCTAGTTGATAACTTATATTTTGATATTCTCAAATATTAAAAAAATATGTGTTTTGTAGTGGGATAACAATTTTTGCAAAATATAAATTTAAATATACGTTCTAATATAAGTTTTTTAGTTCAAATATATATTAAGTATAAAAAATAACTACGATAATAGATTTTTTACAACAATAATAATTATATTCGAAAGGATATCTAAAATTAATGCTCTTAAACAGTAAATCTACAAAAAAATAAATATGAAATTAATATGATCGCTATGGATACAGCTCAAAACTCAAATCAATCCATTGAAAAATTACATATACTTGGTTATGGTCTGTTAAATATCTCAGAACCTGAATCTGGTGGAAAACTTAATGTTATTCTTCAAAATGGTATCGGAGTATCACTTATTCAAAATATTTTTGAGTTATATAAAAGTGAAATAATTAATAAAAGACAAGGGAATTCAATTATTCCATTAGATGAATTTACGATTTACATTCAGTATTTTAAAAATGGAGAAAAAAATATTTCTGTAATATTATATATGGAAGAAAAAGAACCAACTGTTCCTGTAAATTTTCCAAAATTATACTTTTTATCGAGAAAAATTAATAAACTAATTCTTTCAAATGCTCCACTATCAAAAATAACTAAAATTTGTGAATCTGAGATTGAGATTCCAAAAACTGATGGAGTTATTGCAATATTCATTATTGGTTCCACGGGAAGTCCATTTGTTTCAAAAATAAATAAAAAAAGGTCGAGTATAGCAGAACACGAAGTACATATCGGAGGATTCATTTCAGCTCTTCTTTCATTCTCCAATACAATTATTGGAGAAGAAACTGGAGCAAAACTAAAAGAGATTAATTTCGGAAACCAACAATTTTATGTTATATCAAAAAGCAATGTAATTTTTGCCTTTTTGGTTGAGAACATGAATTCATTACTTCAAAGGTATATGTATCTTATCGCGGACGAATTTTTATTCGATTTCCGCAATTATATAAAAGAATTTAATGGAGATGTTACTCCATTTAACGAATTTGAAAATAAAATTAACAAATATTTTATAATTTAAAAAAAGTAGGTAAATAAAAAATGAGTCAAAAGCAAGGACTAGAATATGAAGGACTAGAGCAAGTTTCTATCCTATCTTTCCAGATTGGATGGGAAGAGTTCTGCATTGATTTATATGATGTAAAAGAAATAATTCAAGCAGGTCTAATAAGAAAATTACCTAAAAGCTTGGACTACATAGATGGCATCTATAATTACAGAGGAGAAATTATTCATGTAATAAACTTGAAGAAAAAATTGAATTTGGATCAATATATTTTATACCATTCAAAATACTCCTCATTTGATTCGAATACTTCGAAGAAATTCATAATAATTCTAAAAGTAGATAATGATTTAATCGGGTTCTATACCGATTCTATACTTAGTATCGATCATATAGATCCTACTGAGATAGTGGGATTGAGTCAAATCTTTCAAACAAGTGTTACTGTTGAATATATTAAAGGAATTATTAAATTTGAAGAACGACCAAGAGTAATGCTTGATTTAAGCAGGATTTTTAGTGACGTTGATAAATTCAGAGTCCAACAAGATTTATCATCATTAGCGTAAAATCAAATAAAAATAGGAGTTGATAAAATGACAAAGAATGAAAAGAAAAAAGTTTTGATTGTTGACGATGCCCAATTTACTCGCAACATGCTTAAGAACATCATAAATAAGATTGAACAAATTGAAGTTATCGGTGAAGCTTCAAATGGTGTTGAAGCTATCTCCTTATATAAGAAATTAAATCCTGATTTAGTTACTATGGATTTAGTAATGCCAGAAAAAGGTGGCATTGAAGCAACAGAGGAGATTCTGAAAATAAATTCTAAAGCTATGATAGTTGTAGTATCAGCGCTAGGTCAAGAAGCATTAGTTCTTGAGGCAGCGAAAAAAGGGGCAAAAGATTTTATTCAAAAACCATTCAAAACTGAACAAATTTTAGAGGTTATGAACCGTATACTTAAAAATAAAACATCAGAGAAGAAATAATTATAAAAATGAGGATATAAGGTGATTATGTGTCATCTAAAGACGATATGAAACTTTTCATTAGTGAAGCTGAAGATCTGATTCAGAAAACGGAGGAGGAAATTCTATCTCTAGAAGAAAATCCTGAAAATTCGAAACCAATTAAAGAACTTTTCTTCACATTTCATACATTGAAAGGATTAACCGCAATGGCAGGTTTTGACAATTTGTCTAAGTTCTGCCATCATTTTGAATCTTTTTTAGAAAATGCTAAGGAGAATAAAGTTTCTAAAGGTAAAAAAAATGATTTCATAGACAATTTATTTGAGAGTCTTGATGTGTTAAGAAATTTCATAAAGAGGGTAAAAAAAGGAGATTTAAGTGATATTGATGGAAATTTTGTTGAAGACATAAAAAACAGTTTTGAAAGTTTTGAGACTGAGTATGGTATCACCTTTATTCAGCCTTTAAACCTAGAAGAAATTAATCAAATTCTTGATAAAAAGGAAAATAAATCATTTAAAATTTATATACGCCTTGAGGAAACCTGTGTTTTCAAAAAAGTAAGATTATTTATTATATTTAGAGCCTTGAATGAGAATGGTAAAATATGTTGGACAAATCCTGCACCTGAAGATTTAGAAAAAGCTACTCTTAAAAACGAGTTTGAAATATATTATATCACTCAGAATAAGAAAGAAAAAATATCCAATATTTTAGATGAAATATTAGAAATAGAAAATAAAGTTATTACTCTATTAAATTCTGGAGATTTTAAAGAAATTATTAAAGATCTTAAAGAAAAATGGGAAACAGAAAAAGCAGAATCTATGAGTGGCGAATTACTTTTAGACGATTATGAAGAAGAAGTTTCTGTTGAAGAAATTGAGAGAGTCTCTGAGATTATAGGTGATTTTTCAGAAGATAATATTAAAATAACGAGCGTTAAAGTTAATATCGAGTATCTAGAGGAATTAATGAACTATTTCGGAGAGTTAGTAATAATGAAGAATCATATCAGTCAACTTTTAAAAGAGAAACAAGATAGAACAATTGCAAGGTTAATTGATAAAATGGATAAGCCTTTTCTAGATATTCAAGAAATTCTTTTCAATTTAAAACTAGTTAGGGTTGAGGCTACTTTCAGAAAATATAAACGACTAGTTCGAGATGTAGCAAATGAAACTGGTAAAAAATTGAGACTAATTCTTGAAGGAACTAATGTTGAAATCGATAGAAAAATCTTAGAAGAAATTAATTCTCCAATGGTTCACTTAATTAGAAATGCAATTTATCATGGAATCGAATCACCAAGGGAACGAGTTAAAAAAGGGAAAAAAGAACTTGGTACACTAAAACTAAAAACATATAGAAGAGCAGGATCAATTTTCATAGACGTACAAGATGATGGTGCTGGAATTAATTATGATAAAATAAGAGAAAAAGTTGTGAGTAGAGGTTATTATAACTCAGAGGATGCTAAGCAGTTAAGTAACGAGGATTTACATCAATTCATTCTTATGCCTGGGTTCTCTACACTTTCAGATGCGGATATTATTTCAGGTAGAGGTATAGGTTTAGCTATAGTGGTTGAAAAAATAAAAGAGTTAGGTGGTACTTTTAATATTCAATCACAAAAAGATGTCGGTACAAAATTTACTATAGAAGTACCATTTACTAGAGCAATATTAAGAGCTCAACTATTCAAGATCGCCGATGACTTATTTGCTATTCCAACTGAGAATATTAAACAAATATATTTTTACAATCCTAATCAAGTTGAATACATAGAAGGGGAACAATATTATAAAATAAATTCAAAACCATTACCATTAATACATTTAAATGAACATTTGAACATGTTTGATAAAAGTATGACGAATTCCCATAAAAAAATTGCTATCTGGTGTCAAAAAGATGAGGAAAATTCGGCAGTATTTATTGCAGATAAACAACTTCAGCAATTGGATGTAGTTGTAAAACCATTCAAGTCAAATTATTCTGATTCCCGAGATATTTTAGGTTCTACGATTACAGGTGAAGGAGCAATATGTCTAATAATCGACGTTTTGAGTATAATCTCATCAAAAATAAATGAAAAAATAATTTCTAATTTAAAATAATTTTTTTTATAAAAATAATAAATTTATCACATGAAGAAATACTTGGAGGAAAAATAAGATGGGTTTTAAAAAAATTGATCATGACGAATTAAAGACAAAAATTAGCCCAAATTTTCTTGGCATCCCTATAAGGGAAGGAGGTAAATTAATCCAAAAAAGTCATAGAGAAAAGAAAATTGAATCAAGTTATACAGGTTCAATATCAGAAGTACTGATATTAAATGAAGAGTTTTTGGATTTTCATTATCAACAAGATAGAGAAAGAAAAGCAGTCACAGGTAATGGAAATATTTCAATTTTTAATAACTCTATTAAAGACAGAATTTGGGATGCAAATTTACAATTTTCAGGCTCTCAATTTGATAATCAAAAGACAGAAAATAATCTTAATTTAGGGATTTTTGAGCCTAATTCAAATAAAGTATTAAAATATGAAATTGTAAATTCTGATGATTTACCAGATTTAATAGAAGTGAATGAAAATATTGAAAATCTTAGTGAAGAAATCAAAATTTTTAAAAATAGTAATGAGGAATCGGATGTAATTGAAAATAATCCCATGAAAAAAGGTAAAAAAAAAAATTATTTACTATTATTGGGAAAAGAAAACAAGGTAAAATTTTCAATTGATATTATAAACATTTCAACTTCTATAATTGAGAATATTAAGTTTAAAAAATCATTTACAGAGAATTTTTACGATTTAGAATTTAATAGTAATAAAGGTAAGGAATTCAAAGTATCAAGAAATTCTATAGACTGCTCTTTAAATAATCTAAATCCAGGGGAACAAGCAGAAATTACTATTCTAGCAAAAGTATTCCCTAAAAAGAAAGAAAATATTAAAACTGGAAATATTGAAATAACATTTAACTTATCAAATAAAGTAATTTCAGGAGTAAAGATCAACCACTTCTCAGCATATTCACATGTAATGCACGCTATTAAGAAAACAGAGAAGGATCATGCTCCAAATCATTGGCAATGTTCCCTTATATTAGAGAATCATAGTGATTTTAAAATGAAAATAAATTCTATACTAGTTTTTGATGAGACTAAATCAAAGAAGATCCTAGATTTAGATTTTAAAACATCGGGCAATATAATTGTTAATCCTCGTGGTAAGTACAAAACTGAATATTTTGATTCTATTGATGAAAAAGAACCAACATTTTCAAGAAAAGTAGAATATTCTGTAGAATATAAAACTGAGAGGAATTCAATGATTACTTCGAGATTTGATGATAGTTTCTTTACAGTTGCTAGTATTGCAATAAAGAAGAAATTATCAGAAGAAGATATTAAATCATTTGAAGAAACGTTATTAAGCTCTAAAATCATTATAAAAAATCAAGGTACTGCTCCAATCAACGGCCTTCAAATTATAGAAAGGATACCTGAAGATTTCTTACCATCAAGAAATATTTCAGATTATACTTTATACAGATCATCTGGTAAACTAGACATTCAAGAAATTGAATTAAATTTAAAACCTGATGATGAAGACCCTTCTCATGAGCATACTATTGAATTAAATATTAATTTAAAAAATAGCGTTTTAAAATCAGTGATTGAGGTAGAAGACTTCTTAGAATTGAAATATCCACTCAAAGCTATAACGCCAGACTATAAAAAGGCTTATGAATTTCCACTTAATGTCTCTACATTTTATCCGAAATACGAAAATTCTGGCTTAAAAGAATTTTATAAGATAACGAATAAGCTCTCTGATATGGAGAAATCATCAATAAATATTTCCCATAAAAGACGCAAAGTGATGGTCGGAAAACAAATATATCCAGGAAGAAGTGCTAATGAATTTGCTATTTATATTGTAGCAAAAAATGGTTCAAGTATGAAACTTAATGACGTGAATATAACAGATACTTTTCCAGATTCTTTTGAATTAATCTCCTCAAATACAGAACATAAGCTTAGCAAACCTAATAAGAACGGGGAACATAACATTTCTTTCACAATTGAAACTCTTTTACCTTACCAAGAAAGAGAGATAATGTATTATCTAAAAAGTATAAGTGGAAAAGATACTAAATATTCAGAGTTAGAATCATTTTTCGTTGGATAAGTAATTAAAAAAAAATTAAGAAGAAAAATAAGGAGGAAATAATATGAAACTACAGTATTATGAAATGATGGATGATAAATCAAAGAAATATTTATTATATCTCATTGAACAGGTTTTACCGCATTTTACTATGAGCGAACTGCAAATGTTTTTAGAAGATATTGCAGTAGAACCCTCTAATAAAAAGAAAACTTCAAAATCAAAATCAAAATCAAAATCAAATCAAGGATACGTTGAAATTGGAAACGATGTTGGAAAAGTCGCGGATTTGTCGAAATTAACTGAAGGACAATTAAAAGCAGCCTTTCAAATTTTTATAAGCAGAGAAAAAAATGATAAATTAAGCTTAAAATGGCGATTTTATCAATATCTTAAATACATGTTAAATTTAAATTTAAAATCGATAAAAATTAATCGGGATCCTAATCCAGATCGATTGATAGACTTTATTATTGACACAGAAGATAAAGAAGTAATTTTTGGTTTATGCTATGACGTTTTAGAGTTAAGTAAATATAATAACGCAGTGAACAAAATGAATGAATTTGCAAAGAAACAAAACTTAATTCCTGACAGAATTATTTTTGCAACTAGCAAAGCATTCCGTAATATACCTATTGATGAACCAATCAAAATTATCAATAAAGAACTATCACCAGAATTATGGATTGAATGGATTGAAGAAAATTGTCTTTTTAATAAAGAAGATCTGTTAATTGTAAATGATTCAGAATTAAAACTTGCGGGTTTTAATTTTACTAGTATAGATGATATGTTAAATTACGTATTCAAACATTCGAATGGCGGTCAAATTTCAGTATTTAGACAAATAGATTTTTTTACTGAAGTTAATGAGGATGAACCCGAAGTAGAACTAATTTGGAAAGGAATTATGTTAAAATGATAATTTATCTAAAAAGAATAGGAGAAAAAACAAGAGGTAATTAAAATGTTAGAAACTGAATCTGAAAATATGGATTTTGGAAATACTGTAAACGTAGTAATTATTCAAGTTCTTAATGAGAGATATCTCATTGAAGTTAAATATGTAAAGGAAATTTATGTTCCAGGAGAAAAAATCATTCCAGTTCCATTAGCAGATAAATCTATAGTTGGTATTATTAATGTTAGAGGAGAAATTTATTCAATCATATCATTAAGACATAATATTTATGATAATGATGTTGATTATGGATTAAGTAACACATCACGAATTTTACTTTTAGAGTATGAAGATTTAAAACTTGCTATACTAGTAGATGCTGTAATTGGTGTTAAGGATATTCCAATCTCAATTTTCAAAAAACAGGGTACTATTGTAAAAACCAATATTGATTTCAGATTAATTAAATTAACAGGTATTTTTCAGGACGAAACACTGATAATCTTAGATTTGGAAGCTATAATTAAATTATATATCAAATCTTTAGGTACAAAACCAAAGAAAAAAGTAGATGTAAAACCAAAAGTTCTTGAACGTCCTAAAGTACAACCTAAATTACAACCTAAAACAAAAACTAAACCAACTGTCGAATCAACTATTGTAATCCCCCAGGAAATCCAACCCGCAATGAAGCTAACAGCTATTCCAGAAGATATAGAACATAAGAATATTGCGTTATCAGATGAACAGCAAGATATCCTTAAAGAACTTGGAAATATAGGTACTGGAAATGCAGTCACAGCTTTATCTCGATTAGTTAAAAAGAAAATTGATGTGACTCTTACAGATGTTGGAATTATACCTTTAGATGAATTACCAGAACAATTTGGTGGTCCTAAAGAGAAAGTATGTGGGATTTTTTGCCATATAGAAAAACCATCTCAAGCAACGATCTTAAATATATTTGAAATGCAACCTTTAATGAAAGTGATAGCAGATCTAGCAGGAGATAAATCAAAGATAGATCCAAATAAAGTTAAATCTAAGAAAGATCTCGATGAATTTGCAATTTCCACTATAGTAGAAATGGGAAATATTATGGCAGGACATTATGCTTCGGCATTAGCTGATTTAATTGGTACAAAATTAATGATTGATATTCCAGAATTTACAATGAGTCAAGCTGGAGAAATTGGAGAGTTTCTTTCTAAAGAACTAAAATCTATTGCTGAATTTTTCATAATAATTAAAACTTCAATAACAATAGCTGATTTGAAACTAAAAGGTATGTTTTTCTTTATCCCAGATCTTGAGACTTTAAAGACATTTTTCTATAAATTAGGTATAAAGCATCAAATAACTAGTAAGAAGGGGGAAACTAAGAAATTACCAAAACTCTTAGATATTGATAAATTACAGCTTACAGAAGTTCAAAGGGATGCATTACAAGAAGTTGGAAACATTGGTGCTGGAAATGCTGCTAATGCATTAGCTCAAATGATTAATAAGAGAGTTGACATAAATATTCCATCAGTTGAGATGGTTGAATTAGATGAATATGCTAATACTATTAGTAAAAAGAATGAAAAACTTTTGGTCGCTTGGAGCAATGTTGTCGGAAAAACACGAGCTACGGTCCTAACATTATTTAATATGAAAGATGCGATAGATATAACATCAATAATTGTAGATGATAGAGATAAGAGACAAATTGACCTTAGAAAGAAGATCAACAACGCTTCTGATTTCCCAGAACTTTATCACAGCGCAATCTCTGAACTAGGTCACATCCTAGGTAGTCATTATGTAAGTGCTATAGGCGATCTATTAGGTTTAAGATTAATGACAGAGCCTCCGGACATGAGTGTAGATACGGGACAACAATTATTCAAAATCTTAAAAGACGAAATTGGATTACTTAAGAAATTATCGCTGGTAATCACCACTAGTGTGATAATCACGGACATCAAAGTTACTGGAACATTCTTATTTATACCTAACTTAGAAACATTACAAGAATTATTGGATGCACTTTTACGGTTTTATTCATAAAAAACTCATTAAAAGTATTCCAATTTTAATTTTTTTTTAAAAATTTCAAAAATCAAACTAGAATATCCAAATTAAATATAAGTCTATATAAAATATAAAAAAACAATAGATTATAATAAACCATGTTAAAAAGCGGCTATTACGACTATATCTATGAAGTGCAAGGTGAAACACTTAAACTTAGACCGGAGAAGATGTTTGATCCCAATGGCGTATATTTAATTGTAGACAAGAAACTAAAACTCATTTGGATCTGGGCAGGTAGTCATTCTCGTTTATTTCACCGCTACATGGCTGCGAATTTCGCAGGAAAACTTAAAACAAAAAAGAAATTTTATAACTTCAAATATGAAGTTATAAAGCAAGGTATTGAACCTTCAGATTTTCATGTAATTTTTAGTGAAATTGATCAAAATAGGATAGATCTAAATTATCCTGGACAATCCAGGTATGTAATTAAAACTCACACTTCACAAACATATGGGCTAACAAGTTCGCCAAGCCAAATACTAAAATCAGAATTATCAGAAGGTGATTTGACATTATCAAATTCAGTGAAATCTCGTATTAAAAAGATTTTATTTGAGATTAAAGAAATGCAAATGCATATAAAGTATTCAATGGATCATATCCAGCAGCGTTTTGCTGATATAGAAAAATTATTAGAAAAATAACGTGTTTAGAAGTGATACGAATTGAGGATATTAGATTTGATTCGGATTATTACGATCCTCTAATTCACTTTTTAATGAATGCTACTGGATTGAATTTGGATTATTATCGGAGAAAATTTATTGAAAAAAGAATAACATCTAGAATGATCCGTGTTAATTGTAGCACTCTTGAATCATACTATAATTATTTATTGGAAAAACCTTCAGAAACGAGTAAATTTTTTGATTGTTTTAATATTAATTATTCAGTTTTTTTTAGAAATTGGGAAGTATTTAAGCAATTTGAAAAGATATTATTATCTTCTCTATATTTAACAAATGGAGATATTATAAGTGATCTAACTCCTAATCCAGAAAGACAGTATAGAGTAAGTACAAAAAAAAAATCTATAAAAAATCAAAACAGATACAATAACATTAAAAAAGTTAGAAAACATTCAATTAATCAAATTTTATATCAGACTTCATTATACAAAAAAATTTGGAATCCTTCAGAATCCAAAAGACATATTACTATATGGTCATGTCCATGTGCTAATGGTGAAGAACCTTATTCGATTGCGATGATTTTAGATAATCTCAAAAATCAAATTACTAAATTTCCAAATTTTAGAATAATTGCTTCAGATATAGATAACACGGCTATTAACAGAGCAAAAATAGGGATATATTATGAAGATTCCACAAAAAATGTTTCAAAGTTTTATGAAAAAAAATATTTTAAAAGAAGAAATGAAAATTTTGGCTATACTTATTCAATAAATAAACACATTAAAAATCAGGTAGAATTTATTGAAGAGGATGTAACGAGAGGGCATCAAACTTCTTTAACTTATGACATAATATTTTGTCGATATCTTTTAATTTACATTAGTAGAAAAGCACGTGAAGAATTTTTAAATATTATCAGAAACAGATTGAATCCAGGTGGTCTGTTAATCTTAGGCAAAACTGAAGCTTTATATAAATTTCATAGAGATTTAAAGCTGATAGATTCATATAATCGTATATATATAAAAGAGGGTGGTTTAAATATCAATTAAAGTTCTTGTGGCGGAAGATTCAAGCTTTCAAAGAAAAATAATCTCTGATATGTTACTATCAAACGAAGAAATTGCACAGGTAGAACTTGCCAGAAATGGAAGAGAAGCAATTGAAAAAGTTGAAACATTTAATCCTGATGTATTAATTTTAGATTTAATGATGCCTGAAGTCGATGGGATAACTGTATTCAAATTCCTTTCAGAACACTATCCAATACCTACGATAATATTTTCAGCTAAAAGTCCAGAAACATTAGATGATTCTATCCAAGCTTTGCTTTTAGG
>Ga0114925_10000772_pt1 | contig 14940 bp, 10 predicted proteins | sample SumtaG_2_FD_87287 | JGI IMG/M metagenome (GOLD analysis project Ga0114925, IMG submission 87287) | Deep subsurface microbial communities from Indian Ocean to uncover new lineages of life (NeLLi) - Sumatra_00607 metaG | ecosystem: Environmental > Aquatic > Marine > Oceanic > Sediment | place... | reverse complement strand
CTTCTGTATCTCTGATGTTCCTTCGTACAATTCAAGTATCTTGGCATCGCGGTATATTCTTTCTACTGGATAATCCCTGGTATAGCCATATCCACCGTGAATCTGAACTGCCTTACGTGCAACGTCGACTGCAATCGAAGCTGCATAATATTTTGACATTGCCGATTCCTTTGAAAACCTTGTCATTCCTTTATTCTTACAATGTCCAGCATAATATACAAGAAATCTTGCTGCCTGAATCTGTGTTGCCATTTCAGCGAGCATTGACTGCATCATTTCAAAATTGCATATGGGCTGACCAAATGCCTTACGTTCTTTAGAATATTTTATTGCCTCATCCAATGCACTCTGAGCAATACCTACACCTTGCGCACCAATATCTATTCTTGAAACATCAAGAGTATTCATACATATCTTAAAACCGTCTCCTTCTTTTCCCAGCAGATTTTCCTTGGGAATCTTCACATCCTCAAATATCAATTCACAATTTGCAGTCGCTCTTATGCCCATTAGATTTTCATGTTTACCAAGACTAAAACCTGGTGTATCGCGTTCTACAATAAATGTACTTATACCCTTGTGCTTCAATTCTTTATTTGTATATGCAAAAACAACGAAAATGCCTGCTTCGCCTGCATTGGTAATAAACCTTTTTGTGCCGTTTAAAATATAGTGATCACCTTCTAATCGGGCAGTTGATTCCATGGCAACTACATCTGAACCAGCATTAGGTTCAGTAAGCCCAAAAGCACCAAGTTTCTCGCCTTTGCAGAGCAAGGGAAGATATTTCTTCTTCTGTTCCTCATTCCCGAATTGTAGAAATGGATAACTAACGAGTGAATTGTTAACAGCAACAATAACGCCGGTCGATGCACAACCTCTTGAAATTTCTTCTATTGCAATAGCCAAAGAAATATAATCAAATCCTGCACCACCATACTCTTCCGGCACAATAATACCCAAGAGACCCAATTCAGCCATCTTCTTTATATTCTTCCAAGGAAACTCACCAGATTCATCAATTTCTGGTGCTACAGGTACTAACTCAGTCTGAGCAAATTTTCTCACCTCATCCTGCAGCATTTTCTGGTCATTTGTTAAATCAAAATCCATTGAACCTCCTTATTTAAGTAAATACCTAAAAGTCCAAAATACCTAAACTACCTAAAGACAAACAAATACTTAAAAGTCTAAAATATCTAAAATTTTAGGAATTTAGGGGTTTAGGCATTTAGGGATTTTACCCTATTTTCCAAGTATTTCTCTCGCAATTACTATTTTCTGTATCTCGGATGTTCCTTCGCCTATCTCCATTAACTTTTCATCACGCATAAAGCGCTCAACTGGATATTCTTTGGTCAAACCAAGCATGCCATGAATAGTAATTGCTATATCTGTTGCCTTCATACCTATGAGAGAAGCATAATATTTACCCATTGCTGCCTCTTTTGTGTAAGGCATATCATTATCTTTGAGCATTGCTGCCTGGTATATTAGCAGACGTGCAGCCTCAATCTCAGTTGCCATCTCTGCTATCATTGATTGGATAGATTGTGATTTTTTTAATGGCTTTCCTGATTTCTTATTTTCCTTAACAAACTTTACTGAGGCATCTAATGCACCCTGAGCAATACCTAAGGCGAGCGCACCAATTGATATTCTGCCGCCATCAAGCGTTGCCATGAACACCTTAAAACCTTCACCTTCTTTACCAAGAAGATTTTCTTTTGGTATTTTGCAATCCTCAAAAATCAGCTCAGACGTTATGGAACCGCGCAGACCAAGTTTATCTTCTTTTTTGCCTGCTGAAAAACCAGGCGTTCCTTTTTCAACAATAAAAGCAGAAATACCAGAATAACCCATTGATGGATCTTTTGTGGCAGTAAAGATAATAATATCTGCCACTTCCCCGGATGTAATAAACCGCTTTGAACCGTTTATTACATATTCATCGCCAACAAGTTTTGCTATAGTCTGGGTACCAGCTGCATCACTACCAGCATTAGATTCAGTAAGTCCAAAAGAACCGATTTTTTCACCGCGTGCAAGGGGAATAAGATATTTTTGTTTCTGTTCTTCTGAACCTGCAACATAAATCGGATATACGCCAAGTGATGAATGTGCAGCAAGGAAAATTCCAGTAGAACCACACACACGACCAATCTCGTCAATTGCGATTGCATATGAAAGTACATCAAGACCTGCACCACCATACTCTTTAGGCACATATAGAGCAAGAAGTTCTAATTCTGCCATCCTCTTTATCAAATCCCAGGGAAATTCACCTTTTATATCAAGCTCTTTTGCCCTTGGCGCTACCTCTTTATCTGCAAAATCCCTAACCTTTTCCCTGAATTTTAAATATTTTTCATGTAAAATCATGATAGCAGTTCCTTTGCAATCTTTGATTTTAATTCATAAGGCGGTTCTTGCAATACCTGGATAGTCTTTGCATCCCTTAAGAAACGTTCAACTGGATAATCTTTAATATAGCCATAACCACCATGCACCTGGATTGCCGTAGTTCCTGAGAATACTGCAGCTTCACTACTAATTAACCGGGCAATATTTGCGCTTAATGTATAATCCTGTGCTTTATCACATTTCTTGGCTGCATCATAAACAAGAAATCGCGTTGCCTCAATCCTGGTCTTCATATCAACGAGCATTTCCTGAACCATTGGAAATTCACATATTGCCCTGCCAAATTGTTTACGCTCTTTTGAATATTTTACTGAGGCATCGAGTGCTGCTTCAGCAATACCCAGTGAAATAGCTGAAAATCCAATATTTGAATAATCCTGCATCTTTTTCAATGCCTGCGTTGCTTTGTCAATCGACAGTAAACATTTGTCACCCTTCAGTCTTAAATCCTTGTACTCAAAACCAATAATCCCAGCTGCTCTCATGCCTAAAATGTGATGCTTTATCTTTTGAATACCTGCGGTCTCTTCACATAAATACAGTGCTTTGCCATTGGTAAAAGATACTGGTAATATAAAAAAATGCGCTGTCTCACCATTTAAAACAAAATCATATTTTCCTGAAACCAAACAAGCGCCATCAGTCTCTGTAACGCTAATCTTTGTATCAGGTACATCAATCCCTAAATCAACACCATATGCACCAATCTCACCTTGCGCAAGTTTCTTAAGATAATACTCTTTGATCTGTTCTGATGCATAATTCATTATAGGAAATGCTACAAGGCAATTATTCACAGCGAGTATAGTACTTATTGATGCACATTGCTTTGCTAACTCTTCAAGCACTATACATAGACTCGTTGTATCAAGAGCAGCGCCGTTAAATTTTTCAGGAATAATCAGACTCGACAGACCTAAATCAGAGAGTTTCTTAATAATTTCAACAGGGAAAACACCATTCTTGTCAATATCACTGGCCACAGGTTCAAGTTCTGTTTGAGAAAACTTACGTACCTCACCTCGAATCAATTTTTGTTCACTATTAAAATCTATTAATGCCATAGGCCTCCATACAAGATGGTTAGTGGGTTAAGGTTAAGAAGCTGGATATAAACTAGATTCAAGCATCCAAACCCAAACCTATCTGCTATCTTTTTTGAATAAGCTACCGCTATTGTCAGCTACATTAGTGTGTATATAAAACCTTGCTGACTTTTATGTTGTGATAAAAACCAGATTTTTAGCAAGTTGTTAATTATATTCAATTTTTAACATTTGTCAATGAATTTTACCTATATTTTTTTGTTTTTTTTTGACAATATGAAGAACTTTTTATCATTTTGTCAAAGAAAATTCACTTATCCAAAATCGAGTTAAGTAATTTTCCTCCGTAATTACGGAGATTTTTGAGTATTTATAAAGAAATTCCTTAAGTTATACCAAAATTATCTTTATTTTAAAAAAGATTGTATAAAAATAGTATGTCTATGGTCATACGGCGTAGCAGCCAGTATGGTCTTATGGCATCGTTTTACGGCTAAAAATAAAAATCCATAAATGTACAGCGAATAACCATACAAGCGGCGATGTCTCTCCCACAGTATTGGTTAATTGAAGATCTGTGATTAGTGAACTAGCTGAAAAATTCAAATAGTATTTATTTTCATTTTAGGTATTTTGGACTTTTAGGTATTTAGGACTTTTAGGTATTTGTTTTAGGTATTTAGGTTTTTAGGTATTTAGGTATTTTTTTTCAATAAGCTCCTTTACCAAAAAAAACTGCAGGGATTGTGAGAAAAATCAATTTCATATCCAGAGTAATTGAACGGTTGATAATGTACGTAAGGTCAAAAAAGATTGAATGATCACAAGGCATGTTGCCACGACCATAGACCTGCCACAGACCAGTTAAACCAGGTTTTATGGACAAACGGTCTTTATGCCAATTCTTATAATATTTAACCTCATAAGGAAGTGAGGGTCTGGGTCCAACCAGGCTTATTTCTCCACGTAGAACATTCCACAACTGTGGCAACTCATCTATTGAGGTCTTTCTCAAAATTGAACCCACTGGTGTCACCTCATCAGGATCAACAACTTTACCTTTATTCGTTTTGCTCTCTAAATAATTCTTAAATTCGAGTTCTCGTTTTAGATCCTTATTTTTTTTGTCAATCATTGAACGAAATTTATAGAAAATAAACTGCTTACCATTCTGTCCGCATCTTTTTTGCTTATATACAACCGGACCTTTAGAATCCAATTTCACCGCTATGGCAATGATCAGAAAAAAGGGCAATAGTAAAATCATTAATACTACAGCTCCAACGATATCTATTAATCTTCTTATAATCTTTCGGACATGTTCATTATCTCTCTTTCGAAAAATATAAACAGGTATACCATTTACCCTTGCCCATTCCCACTTTAAATTTAGTTCGTCAAAAAGTTTTGAAACCACATGTAAAGGTTTAGAATCTTTTAAGGCAAGCCTTATTTCTTTGTATAATTCACTGAAATGTTTGGCATCACTGTATAAAAAATATTCTTGTATCATTTCTTCAGGTGACTCATCTCCAATAGATGAAGATGGTAAAAAACCAAGAAATGAATATCCTGTAATGAAGTTGTCAAAATCCTTCTTGAATTCATCAGGACCAATGAATTTACAGACAACTCTTCTTGAAGGAAATGAATAATAAAGACCAAGTAAATATGGTATAATAATCAGATGGCATATTATCATAAAGTACAATAAAAGAAAAAAATATAAAATAATGAATGCCCGACTATCTATAAGAAAATAATATTTGGTTAAAAACCCAACAACAAGATAAAATAGAATAGCAGTGAACCATAGTTTAATAATATTAAAAAACAATCGTAATTTTTCGGTATAGATATAACGACAAAAAAAATTACAAAAATAGAGAATGATCAAACTGTAGGATAGAACAAATATTAAAGTAGAGTATTCATTGTAGTGTACATGGATAAAACCACCAAATCTGAGCAAGGTTGACAAACTGAATGCAAGAACAATTGTGATTATATTACTTGCTAAAAGAATAATCAATTATGATATTTATTATCTACGATTACACCATTTTTTAATCACTTCACACACATACTTGATTTCTTCTGATGCCAATTCAGGAAACATTGGTAATGATAAAACACCTTTAACGCATTCTTCAGTATTCGGGAAATCTCCTATTTTGTACCCTAAACATTGGTAGGCATTTTGCGTGTGAAGTGGAATTGGATAAGCAATTGAAGACCCAATATTGCTGTCGCTTAAATACTTCTGTAGCGAAGCGCGATCATTCACACGTATAACATAGAGGTAATAAACATGCTCACGATCAGACATTTTGTCAGGTAGAATGACCCCATCTGTATCTTTCAATAATTCATCATACATCTTCGCATTATGTCGACGAGCTTCATTCCAATCATCAAGGTGCTTAAGTTTTACATCGAGTACTGCTGCCTGAAAACCATCCATTTTAAAATTCCAACCTTCAAATTCATAATAGTATTTTGTCCTCTGGCCGTGATCAATAAACATTCTGACCCTTGTCGCTAATGTATCATCATCAGTAATGACTGCACCTCCTTGACCAAAGGCTCCGAGATTTTTGCTTGGATAAAATGAAAAAGCACCAATATGGCCAATAGACCCAGCTTTTTTATCTTTATAAGTAGCGCCATGTGCCTGGGCAGCATCTTCAAGAACAAGAAGATTATATTGATCAGCTAATTTCATAACCTCATCCATATCTGACATCTGTCCATAAAGATGTACTGGAATAATACCTTTAACATTTAAATTAGTTTTTTTATCAACTAATACCTTATGTTCAGAATTCCATTCACAGTAATCTTCAATATATGCCTTAAGCTTTTTTGCTGAAATATTATAAGACTGTTTTTCAATATCAACAAATACTGGTCTGGCACCCGCTAACGTAATTGCCTCAACAGTAGCAATAAAGGTATATGGTACTGTTACAACAATATCTCCTTTACCAATCCCTAGTGTCTTAAGAGCAACATAGAGCGCACTTGTACCACATGAAATTCCAACTACATGTTTAACCCCACAATATTCCGCAAAATTGTTTTCAAACTGTTTGACTTTTTCTCCAGCAACAAATGCACAACGATCAATAGTATGCTGAATTGCACTATCAATTTCGTTCTTTATTGTAAGATATTGTCTTTTTAAATCCATCTGTGGAACCTTCATTCAATTTCCTTTTTCATTTTTTTGGTAACCCTACCCTTGCCTGTGTGCATACTCATGTTTCTCGTATATTTTTTTTACATCTCTTTTATTTTACTTGTCTCGATCCACTGAGTAAATCAACCGGGATAACAAAAATCTCTATGTAACTGTTATCACTAATCTCAATGGAATTAGCAACAATAAAAGCATCTACTTCATTCTTATTATTATCCAGAATTTTTGTTTTCAATGGTGCTTCATTAGACTTAATTTGATTAATAATATTATTTATTACTGTCTCGCGTAAAGACTGCATAAACAGATCTTCTAAATCCATATCGAATATTTCTTCAGGTCGATAACCAAAAAGCTCGATCGCCTTCTGGTTTATATCAGTAACTTTATAATCCACTGAACTAACTAAAAGAATCGGTATACTCGCATCATTAAAAAGCCTCTCATACTTTGTCATTGTTTCTGCCTGCTGGTCAGCATTCACAGATGATTCCTGTAAATAATGAACGAGCCCACCTCCAGTAGCAAAAACTTGAGGATAAACACTACATTTTAACCTTTGTTTCAAACCTTTAAAAGAAATCGTTTCGCTTGCTGACTGGCCACTATCCCTTGCACGTTTACCTGGACAATCGTCTGGAGGTCGGTCTGAACAGTGAAATATTTTATAACATTTATTACCGATGACCTCATTAACACCTTTTCTTAATCTACTGAAGGTTGCAAGGTTTGCCCGCAGAATATTATAATCAAAATCAGTCACAAATATGTGGTCTTCAGTAGCATCAACAGTTGCTTCCCATTCCTTTTTTGCAGCAGTGATAGCAAGTAACAGACGGCGATTCTCCCGGGCGAGCTCACCCTGGCGCAAAGTGCGATTTGTGACATTTTTTATCTTATCCTGAGTCAAGGGTTTGATAAGATACCCTCCAATATCGATACTTCCTGTTTCTTTCATACTTTCTGGAAATGCATAAGTTGTTATAAGAACAACTTCTGTTTCGGGGGAAATTTTTTTGATGTCAACAATTAATCTGTCATATGGAACTTCTCGAATATGCACATCCACAAAAGCCAAATCAAAATTTTCTTCCTGACACTTTGTGGCTACAGTATTGGGAACATTATTCGAAGTAACCCTATGCCCCTCATTTTCTAAAGTTTCACTTATTAGTTTCGTAATATCAAGATCTTGACTCACAATTATAATATTTGCTTTCATCTTATTGCTCCTTGATTATTTTAATAACAGCAATTTATAAATCACAAAAATGCTATTAATCAACATCATTATATGTAGATTATCAGTACTGTCAACCATTTTGCAAAATAAAGGTCACACAATAAAAATCATTAATTCATGGCGCTACGTAATCTATTAATAATTGTATCTGACTCAGGATATGGTACAGTGCTGCGAATTCTTATCGCTTCTTCCTTAATAAATTTATTGAAATCAGCTCTTGCCTTTAGGCTTATGAATGAATCAGGATATCTATTTACAATATCAGCAAATAAGATAATCGAACCTGGATATGCTGACCAATATCCTTGCCATAATTCTCCTGTGATATTAAGCACAGCTTCTTTAATATAGCCGTTAATTCCTGAATTTTTCTTAAATCTTGTCGAATATATCAATCTTTTGTAAAGATTATACAATTCTTCGATAATTTCTTTACTGTGTTGCCGCTTAATCTTGTTTTGGAGAATTTTTACCTCAGTAATCCATGTTTCTAAATCGATATCCTTTAATAAAAATTCAACCGGCATCTGCACTGAAGATTTAACTGGTTCATTTCTTAATGTCGCTGGTGAAAAGACAAAAGTTCTTGCGGTTCTTACTGCAGCAGAATCGAGCAGATAATAACCAGAAGATCTATAAATCTTCACATCTTCGACCTTACCCTCACCCGTTACTAACAGGTTTACAACTGCCTTACCTTCTAACCCGCGTTCCAGTGCCTCATCCGGGTAATAGAGATTATAATCTATAAGGACCGGGACAGTGCTCAATGTGACTTTTTTTGATGAACAGACGAAAAAAGATAGAACAAAAAGAATGACAATAATCGAATTCTTCATTTTAATAGAATATACTCATAATCAATACGTAAGTCAAGAAGTAATTATCAAATTTAAGAAACTTGTATTGGGCAAAATTTATCTCTTGCATTTTTTAATTTTTTGGATATACTATTATGTCGTGATTGAATTAAGGAATTTTGTTAAGAATATAAGATCGTATAAGCCTGGTAAGCCAATTGAAGAAGTTGTCAGGGAATTAGGGATAAAAGAGGAAATTATTAAATTGTCTTCTAATGAAAACCCTCTTGGTCCATCACCCAAGGCAGTTCAGTCAATCAAAGAGAAAATCAAAGATATAAATATATATCCTGATAACAACTGCTTTTATTTGAAAAAGAAGCTGGGTGAAAAATTCAATATTCAACCCGACAACATAACAGTAGGAAGTGGTTCAGTTGAACTTATTGAGTTAATCTTCAAAGCATATGTGAACCCAGGTGATGAAGTCATTATGAGTGATCCATCATTCATTATGTACAGAATCGCCTGCCAGATCTTTGGAGGAAAAAGAATTGCCATACCTTTAAAAAACTATGCCCATGATATTGAAACAATGACTAAGGCGATCAATGAAAAAACTAAAATAATTATCCTGGATAATCCAATCAATCCAACAGGAACAATAATAACGAAAGATAAATTTAATTATTTTGTAGAAAAAGTACCGGAAAATGTTATATTGGTTGTTGATGAGGCATATAGAGAATATATTGAAAATGAAAATTATCCGAACGCAATAGATTATTTAAAAAAACATGAAAATATCATAATCCTCCACACATTCTCCAAGATTTATGGCCTTGCCGGACTCAGGGTAGGATATGGATTCTCAAGCACAGACATTATTGCTGCACTAATGAAGGTTAGCTTACCATTTAACGTCAATAGAATATCTCAGATCGCAGCAACGGCTGCACTTAATGATGACGAATTTGTGAGAAAAAGTTATGAGAGTAATGAAGCAGGAAAGAAATTTTTGTATAAAGAGCTGGAGCAACTCAATTTACAGTATACTCCCACATATGGAAATTTTATTTTGGTCAATCTTGAGCGCGAAGCAAAAGGTGTGTTTCAAGCTGCTCAAAAAAGAGGCGTAATATTAAGAACCATTCTTGAATACGGACTACCTAATTCTCTAAGAATAACTATCGGCACTCCACAACAGAACAAAAAGTTGATTGAAGTTTTAAAGACAATTATTTAGATGAAATCATTTGATGAGCTGATTGGTTTTGCCAAAAAAGCCGGCAAAAAAAGATGCGTAGTGGTCATGGCACAAGACAAAACAGTTCTTGAAGGTGTTAAAATGGCGCAAGATCTTAATCTTATATTACCTGTTCTGGTCGGCAATAAAGATAGCATTTTACAGCACGCAAAAAATGTCAATCTTGATCTGAATAATATTGAAATTCACAATGTTGAAGACGAAAATGAGGTAATAAAAAAATCGATTTCTTTGGTAAAGGAACACGGCGATTTTCTAATGAAGGGTACACTTCCCACATCAGCGTTCTTAAAGGGTGTTCTTAATAAAGAGTGGGGATTAAGGACAGGCAAGATATTGAGCCACATTGCAGTATTGGAGATTCCAGGCTATCATAAATTAATTTTTATGTCGGATGGCGGCATGAACCCAAGGCTCGATTTAAAAATTAGAATCGACATCATCAATAATGCGGTTAAAATGATGAGAGCCATTAATATCGAGCAACCTAAGATTGGTTTAATTGCAGCAAGTGAAGTAATCAATCCTGATATGCCAGAAACTACTGATGCTGTGAAAACTGTAGACTTAAATAAAACCGGTGAAATTAAGAATTGCATTATTGAAGGACCTTTTGGATTCGACGTAGCAATCTCCAAAGAGGCATCAGACCATAAAAAAATAAAAAGTGAAATAGCAGGTGATGTCGATTTCCTGCTGATGCCAAATATCTCAGCGGCAAATATTTGGGCTAAGGGCTTGATATTTTTCGCAAGTGCAAAGGCTGCTGGTATGGTTGCCGGTGCAGCCAAACCAGTAATTATGTTATCGAGAGCAGACAAACCAGAAACAAAATTAAACTCAATTGCACTCGGCGTAGCCATATCCACAGGGTCAGATTTCAACATTTGACATTACCTAAGTTTTATAAATAACAAATTATCAATTTACTCTTTACAAGATGATTACTAAAGCTTAACTCATAAACATAATGAAATGTCAAATACTGAAACCTGATCCCTTTAACATCAAAAAAGTAATTGAAACATTAAAACTGCAGAAAAGAATAAGTATCGGTGGGTTCTACGGCTCATCGCGTACTCTATTCGTTGTCGAACTTGTAAAATCCTTTTCACAGGTAATCTACATAACTACTGAACCTAAAACTGAAGAATACTACCGCGCATTCAAAAAGCTTATACCTGAAACAACATTAATTGATGAGGAAAACCCATTCTATTTAAGGTCAAAAATAATCATCACCACAAAAGATTTTTTAGATAAAAAGATTCAGATTAAAGAAAAGCTCAAAATATCTGAAGGCAAAAAGATCGATATGCATGATCTGCTTATCAGATTACAGACAACCGGATATACAAGGGAAGATATTGTTGAAGAAGAAGGTGAATACGCTTTAAGAGGTGGTATTTTGGATATCTTTGAACCTGATAACAAACCTGTTAGAATTGAATTCTTTGGCGATAAAATTTTTTCGATCAGAATTTTTGAAACACAAAACCAACGGTCAGTGAAATCCATCAAAAATATCTCTATAAAACTTGCGAGAATTGAATGCGGCAAACCATTACTAAAATTATTCAACAAAAATGCAGTCGTGGTAAGCGAAGAAGATAACAAGCTAACATTACCTAAGATATTTATTGTACCAGAAGGAGAAATACAATACAAATTCATGCCGGCATACAAATATTTTGGTGATTTTAAAAAAATAAGGGATGATATTGCAAAAAAGGAATACATTTTTAAATTCTTTATTGCCCGCAATACCTTGAGCCAAAAATTGAGATCAATCTTTGGCGAAATAGAAATATTGCCAATTCATCTTGATGAAGGGTTTATTGATAAAAGCAAAAATGTTATCTATTTAACCGAGACAGAGATATTTGGTACAATCAAAACAAAAAAACGCATATATCGAGGACCATTCATAGACGACCTGATGGGTTTAAAAGAAAATGATTACGTAGTACACACAGACTATGGAATTGGCCTATTTAAAGGATTAACATTAATCGATTTTGAAAATAGAAAGGTTGAATGTTTGCACATTGATTATGCAGGTAATGATAAGGTTTACTTACCCGTCGAAAAATTTAATCTGCTCGAACGATATATCGCCACCGGAGATAAATCACCCAAACTCTCAAAATTAGGAAGTGAATTGTGGCTGAGAATTAAAAATAGAATCAAAAAAGCAACTGAGAAACTGGCAATAGATTTGTTAAATCTGTACACTAAAAGGTCACAGGAAAAAGGGTTTGCATTCTCTGAAGATACAATGGAAATAAAAGAATTGGAAGCATTCTTTCCCTACGAGGAAACCAAAGACCAGATAAAAGCGATTGAAGAAGTCAAAAATGATATGGAATTGCAAAAGCCAGCAGAAAGATTAATCTGTGGTGATGTTGGCTATGGTAAAACAGAAATTGCGCTTCGGGCTGCCTTTAAAGCTGCACTCGACAGTAAACAGACCATGATTCTCTGTCCAACTACTTTATTGGCATTTCAACACTACAACACATTTGGGAAAAGATTAGAATCATTTCCAGTAAATGTAGAAATGGTTTCTCGTTTCAGAAAAAGGGACGAATTAAAAAAAATCCAAAAAAATATTTCTTCAGGGAAAATTGATATTGTTATCGGAACACACAGACTACTGCAACCCGATATTCAGTTCAAAGACCTGGGACTTTTAATCATTGATGAAGAACAACGTTTCGGTGTTGCACAAAAAGAGAGGATGAAAAACTTAAAACCAGGTATTGATATCTTATACCTCTCTGCCACACCTATACCGCGTACGCTCTATATGGCGCTTACTGGTTTGAAAAATATATCCAATATCTATACACCACCCCTGGGAAGAAAAGATATTATTACAAAGATTATATATTATGATGAGGAAGAAATAAAAAAGATAATCGAATTCGAAATAAATAGAGGGGGACAAATCTTCTTTGTCCATAATCGTATTCAGACAATCGAAACAGTAAGAACAAAATTACTAAAGATTTTACCTGATCTAAAAATATGTCTGCTCCATGGTCAGATGAAGGAAGATATAACTGCAAGGAGAATGATTGATTTCTTATATGGAAAATACAACCTACTACTTTCTACAGCAATCATTGAATCTGGTCTGGATATGCCACGAGTTAACACAATAATTGTGGATCATGCGCATAGATTTGGGCTTGCAGATCTACATCAACTGAGAGGTCGGGTTGGTCGCGGAGAGATTCAGGCTTATGCATATTTTATCGCGCCGACGCATCATAGAATTACTGAAGAAGCAAATAAAAGATTAGGCGCATTAGCATCATACACATCACTCGGTTCAGGATTTCGCCTTGCGCTCAGAGATATGGAAATAAGAGGAGTCGGCAATCTTCTGGGTAAGGAACAATCCGGTAATATAAATTCAATTGGCTATCACCACTATATAAAAATTCTGAGTCGAGCAGTAAGTGAATTAAGAGGTAAAAGAATGTCATTTGAACCGATTCTCGATTTGAAGATGGACACCTATTTCCCGAGCAGTTATATAGCAAGTGCATACGAAAGAACTGCCCTTTATAAAAGACTCCTCAATGTAGAATCGAAATTCGAACTTCATTCAATAAATGAAGAAATTATTGATAGGTTTGGCAAATATCCAAAAGAAGTAGAAAATCTATTTTTGTTATCAGAAATTAGATTAAAGGCAAGAGAACTCGGTGCTACTGAGGTGTTAAGGAAAGGAAAGAAAATTGTTTATTATAAAAAAGGCAAAGTAATTTATAGAAGATTTATGGAAAATTCATAAATCTTTGTAATCTTATCTGTAATCTCTGCTTGACTTTCAATTTAATCTATATAGAATTAATTAAAGGATTAAAGAGAATAATGTCAAATGAAAAAATCCAAATGTCAATTAAATGCCAAAATTCAAATGTCAAAATTTGGTATTTACCCCGTTTAGATAGTAAACCCCGTAGGAAATGCATGCTTTATTTATTCTTCAACATCGCATACCCTGAAGGACAATATTTTCCAACGGGGTAAACATCTAACGGGGTTTAGGTTTTTTAGGAAATTAAAAATTTAGGTATTTAGGTGTTTAGGCATTTAGGTATTTGTTTTAGGTGTTTAGGTATTTTAGGTATTTAGGTATTTTGGACTTTTAGGTATTTGTTTTAGGTATTTATTATATATTAAGGAGATATGATGGAAAAGAAATTTATGGCGCTCCGTACAATATCTGTAATATTTAAGATTATTGCCTGGATTGTTGCTGCATTAACAGTCGTTGGCTTCCTGGTTATGCTCGTTGGCGGCGCTGCTCTCTCTCAGTATGGTAGTCGCTATGGTGCACCCAGTATGATGGGTCCAATGTGGGGTGTTTTTATGGCTTTCTATATCCTGATTGTCGGTGCGATTTCGTTTATTAGCTTTCTCGCTGGTGCAGAATTAATATTGGTCTGGTTAGCTATAGAAGAAAACACCAGGGGATTAAAACCACAAGCATAGAATTAGGTATTCGTTATTCGGCATCGCCGCTCGCCCCGTGAAATACAAGAAATTGTATGTGCAATTATATTAATTTTACTATTAAAGCTGTATTCTCTCTCTGTTGTAAATCCTTTGTGATTATTTCACGGGGCCCGTATTGTTTAACGGCATCGTTGTACGGCAAGAAATACAGCAACCAACGACAAACGATTAACAACCAACCATACAAGCAGCTATGCCGTATAACCTTTAACGAATCTTTTTCTATTTTTCACCAAATAAAAAATGAAAGGTAAGAGCAAAAAGCAACATAGTTACAGTAATACGAAGATAGGTTATAGCAGCAAGAGAAAAGAGTATCTTTCCAGGCAAAAAGATCCTTGCTATTACAGCAAGAAGTATACTAATTACACCTATTATTAATGCAATGTATTTTAAGATCTTCATATCTTCCTCCACGAATT
>Ga0114925_10000771_pt1 | contig 14943 bp, 13 predicted proteins | sample SumtaG_2_FD_87287 | JGI IMG/M metagenome (GOLD analysis project Ga0114925, IMG submission 87287) | Deep subsurface microbial communities from Indian Ocean to uncover new lineages of life (NeLLi) - Sumatra_00607 metaG | ecosystem: Environmental > Aquatic > Marine > Oceanic > Sediment | place... | reverse complement strand
GACCTCTTTCGCGTGAAACCCAAAGCACATGCCACTCTTGTCTTTGTACTGGAGCTTGTCGACATTGTCCGGTGTGGGGTAGACATATATTATGTCGGGTTTCGGGTTCGATATATAGACTAGGAATATCCCAAACGCTAGACTTGCAACAAATACGGGAATGTTAATGAAACGCATGTATATATCCAACTCATTTTTTATTCGACATCATCTTTGGCGGGGAGAGTACGACCTCCCGTTGCACCTCAGTGTTGCGCATCTGAATGAGTCGGAACTTCCCATGCTCCTCGATGACTGTGCTTACGGCATAGTCGTCAGCGCGCGCCCTATCGAGGGCCGGACGAATCTGCCCCACGTAGACCTCTACTGCCTCATCTAGATAGCCCTGACGCCTAGCCAAATCCTCAGTCTGTTGGTAGTCTTGCATGAGTATGCGTATATTCCTCACTAAACGAGAGATATCCCGTTCCTGCAATGCCACAAGTTCTCGCCATTCTAGTGTCCTCTCGCCACCTATGTCTTCCACAGTCACCGTCCTCAGGGCGGCGGAGAGCTTCGCCGCCTTGGCCACAGCCGCAGCGGTGGCCTTGTACTGGTTCTTCAATTGCTCAAACTCAGCCATAACAGCCGCCTCGTGCTTCAAGCCGAAGAGAAGGTCAAGCTTGAGGCGCACGATCGTCATCTTCTCTTGCTCCAGTTTGATACTGAGCCCACTAAGCAAGTCAGATATCTGCCCATAGCGCCCCCGATCCACTTGGATATCTAGGGCACAGCTGCCTGTGAGCGTGGGACAAGTGACCTTGAGGAGTGCACCTTTCGCCGTGAACTGCATGCCATTGGTGCCCTTGCACCCTGGGCATTTCCGCTGGAGGGCAGCGATCTTCGCCCTCTTTTCACTAAGAGGGATACGTTGCCGCATTATCTTCTTCTTCCTTCTTTCGTAGCTGCCTTCATACTGCCCCTTCATCTTATAGTACTCGGCTACTGCTTCTGCTGCCTTCGCATCGGACATATGTACTTACGGGCTATAAAAAATACCTCCCGTGGCCCTACATAGCGCCCAGAAACGGCGCCTCGAAGCTCGGGAGGGAGGTTATTAGCGTGTTCTCTTCCTTCTTCTTCGCGTCCCCCATCGCCTTGATTTTACCGAGAATGTATTCCCGCTGCATCTCTCGCCGCGCCTTAACGTCCTCGGCCGTGGGCTTCGTCCTCCGCTTGTAGACGAGCAAAGCTGCCAATAGTGACACAAAAAGGGCAAGCAGCAAGCCGTTATAGACAAGGCTATAGTAACGGTCCTTGACACCGCGGCACTGCCTAAGCGTCTCTCTCAAGAAATACTTTACGCCAGGCTCGGTTAGACTCGGTGTGGCACCTTCCATAACCTATAGAAGCATAAAAAGGAAAAAAATAATACACACAAATACTATATAGTCATGATATCGGCGTCAACCACTTTAGCTATCTTCATGGTTTCCACCGCCGTGTACTTTATCGCAAGATACTACGTCGTGGACCGCCACATCGACGGCAAAACAAGTAACTTGGTGATCCTGAGCGTTCTCTACCTAGCAGCGGTCATCGGGTCACAACTTGTAATCAACATAAAAAATGCTGCTGAGATCTGTGCAGGGACACCGCAAGTCGGATCGGCGATGCTCTACACGCTCGTCCCAAATTTCTTCATCCTCGGGACTGTCATGGTGTTATTGAGCGTCCTCCCAGGTTGGAAAGCGCCTTTCTCTAACACACTGGGCTACCTGATCGTCAGGTTCCAGGGTGTCAGCGACTCTTTCTCAGACATCTTGGCATCGAAAGGTAGCAAGCTTATCGAGAAGATCTGCGAGGACCACTCCATAATAATAAACCAGATGACACCTGTCAACTTCGGACCATTCCTGAAACGTATGGCTCGTGACGGTCTACTAACTAAGGGCTGGCACGGATCTGACGCAGAAAAGAATCTATGGGAATACTTGGCAATAAAAAACCTCATTGCTGAGTTCCTCTGGTATACACTTACAGGCGCGATGGTGATATCCACGACTTACAACGCGCTACTCGATATAACTTGCGAGGCGACTCCGCAGCAGAAGAAGGCGATGAGCCAGGCCTTCGCCGAGAAGCAGGAGAGCTCGAAGCCGACAGCACCTAAATACTTCACGATACATGATTAAAAGCGCATCTTCGGGATAGCTAAATAGTACAGGACTAGCAGGTAACTAAAGAGGGCGAGGACTATGGCGACAATCCAGTTCGGCAGGACTGTCTTGCTCTTCCTGCCTAAGCCAAACGGCCGCAGGCAACCGCGGTCGTCGTAAAGAAATGAAGGCTGGATGACTTGCACTATCGAGAAACTGATGATGAATATGGCAATAGCTACGGAGTTCATATTCCTTCGCACGAATGACCTATACATAATAAATTATGTATAGATTAGATTTTGACCTGCCCCTACTTAGTACGCCTCGTCGCCGTCGCGCTCCCCGTAGTCGTCATCGTCAGGCAAAGCCTGTATGGCCGCATATTGCTCGGCAGCGCTCCTTGCTGCCGCTGCCTCCTCCTCTAAGTGCTCCATACGGTAGATATCCCTGTTCCTCTCGGTCACACCGTCCATGGCCCCCACTTTCAATTCCTCGAGAGCATCACGCTCAAGCGCCGCCCGCTCTTTCTCGTACTGGTCGGGGTCATACTCGAACAGGGCGCGCGTCTGACCCAGCCCCCAATCACCTAGACGGTGGTTCTTGAGCAGGTCCTCCACTTCTCTTTCCTCAACTGTCATATCCCCCAACCGGCCGGTAATCTTCGCCTTCTCCTTCTCTTTGGCCTTTAGAACGTGCTGTTTGATCTCGTCGTTCGATATATTCACGATCTTCTTGTGTGCCCCCAGTATCGAGAGATATGTGCCCAGAAGCTGGGCAACTTTCACTGCACGCGACTCGCGTTTTCCGCGCAGAATTTGGTCGGCCAACGACGCGCTGTGGCCGCCGACATCCTGAGATATATCGACCCTGTCCGCGTCCTCGTCGGGCGCAAGCTCGTCCTCAGCATCTAGGTATAAAGACAACGCACATAGCGCATAATAGCGTCCCAGCGAACGCAGCACCCGCCCGTTCAGGATAGTGGGCTCGACCCTCCCGGCAGAGTATATGTCAGCAAAAAAGGGCGTCCTGTCCATCAAGGCAATGAGGGAGTTTCCCGCCCGCTGTATACGGCGAAGAAGGGGGAAGAGTTCTGTGTCCGCGTAGTATTTGTAAAGCGGACTAATTTCCCGGTCAATCAGCTGCTGAACGTCGCGGTAATGAACGAGACTGAGCTTCCAGTGAAGGGGGACTGTAGGGTTATCATACTTGATGCCCTCACAGATGATGTTCGGGTAGATCTCGAGGAAATTCCTCACTGCGGTGCGAAGGAAGGTGAAGGAGGCCACAGCCGTTTCGTCCTCGCGGCTTATATAGGTTCCCTCACCCCGCGGTTCCCATATACCTATGTTCGCGAGCGATGCCTCGACGCCCCTAGTAACACCAGCCTCTCGCAGAGCCCCGACAAGCCGGTCGCTGAGTCGGCGGTTTTCCAGGTCGAGGAAAGCCAGGACGTCATTGACCTGCGCGTCACCTTTGCGGATATTGATATCAAAGGTATCAAGAAGCGACTCGAATATTGTCAAAAGTCGCGGGCTACACAGACCCGCCTTGCCTTGCAGACTGTCTAGGACACCTTTAAGCATACGCCGCGACGTCATTATCGTAGGGTGGAGGTCTATAGGCACGATATTCTGTCTGTTGACGATGGCAAGTAGCTTCGAGAAGTCCTCGCGAGTATAGTTCGCTCCTTTCTTCCGCAGGATTTGGATCTTCTCTTTCAGAGAATCTTCCTTGCTGAACGATACCTCAACGTTGCCGCAGATTCTTGTCACGGCCTCGTCCACGGCGGCGCCCGAGTCGAGGGCGCACAGCTTGATGAAACCTTGGTATATCGTGGACTCGGAGAAGCGCGACGGCAGCGGAGGGTATTTAAGCTTGGTATCGATGGGATCGAACAGATATGGCGCTCTCACTAGGTTAATAATAGACGAATACAGTTGCATATAGTCTGCTGCCATGTCGTTGTAACGGGCAATACCCGGCTCCCCAGCAAGAAAATATTTGAAGGTGTCCCGCAGGCCTTCGTTGCAGCATGCATTCTCCAGTATCGGCTCCTGCGCTAAGTCCAGCAGGACGGGTGCCTCACGATTGATGACACGTTGGACGAGTCCTATTATATGCAGCGAGGCATAGAGCACCTTAGAGCGGAGGGTCACGAGGTCGCGCTCTTGCCGGGGCGACCCCGCCTCGACCGCACCCTTCAAAGCCCTAGAGAAACCGGGCCCAAGCTGGCTGACAGTCGAGACGCTCACGGCACGTAAGGGTGGAAGAAAGGTGAGCCAGCGTTTGACATCAAAATGCGGAGGTATGTTGGCCTGTGGTGGCTCCTTCCGGAGATAGGCACGCTTCTCTCTGAGGCGTGACTTTACAGCCTCTTCCTTCAAGATCGTCTTGTCCAGCATACCTTTTAGCTTCCCGATGAAGCCGTCCGTGGCCTTCTGTTCGCCGCCACGCGTGCGGCGGGGCACCCTCTGCCATGGGCGCGCTTTTGACCGCAGCCTCATGGCGACGCACGCGATATAGCGCAGGGTGGACAGGTCTCCGCTCCCCCCGAGAGGAAAGCCGCGGAAAGCGCGCACACAGCCAGGAAAGGTCCGCGACGTGCGGACAGAAGGCATCACCGTCTGGAGAGCAACGGCATAGTATCCCAATGTTAGCATCATGAGCGCCTGGTCGTGCTTGTCTTCGTAGGACATAGGCTTTCGCCCCCGCCTCGACAGGACAGTTGCCATCTTCCGATAGGCCAGACGCGTTGGGAGTAGGCGAGCTAGGGTGTTGGTGACGTGCGACGTTATAAAGGGAATCTCCGACGAGATGGAAATGCCCATGTTGTCCTGAAGGGCTTTGACTACGTTATGAATGAGACGAGCGTCCTCTGAGGCAGGTACGGCAGCACCTTCGCCAGCCAGCATATCCTCAATATCCTCCTCTAGGACCTCGCGGCTCACGATCTTGAAGCCCGCCTCATTGTAACCCTCCTCTGTGCTATACTCGATACGCCTGATAGTATAGCCACTGTGTTTGTCCACGATCTTGTCGCCATCGTCGCTCTTGCGCCCCCTCTCTGCCACCACCCGAGCGAGGACACTGCCGTATTGGCCTGCGAAATAGGCATCAGCTAGACTCTTGAAAAAGGTAGGCAGCAAGCGTATGTTGGTGTCAACACAATAGAACCAGTACGGAGACTCGCCTTCACGGGCAGCGTCGTAGAGCCGGCATGCCGTCTCTACGAACAGCTGTATGTCACGCTGTTTCTTGACGAAATCGGCCTGCCCGATCACAAGGTCGCGTAACTTGCTATAAGGCGACTTTACCCCCGCTACATCCTTGAGCTCTTTGCCTATCCTGGTGCGTGCAAGGCTCCTCGCCACCACTCTGGCATACTTCTCTGCCGAGAGAGGGCGCATGTCTGCAGTCGCACGCTCATACTGGCTAGATATCTGGGCCCGTAGCGCTTCCGCCGAGGCTATGTGATCGCGGTCGAACTGGGCCATTATCTCCTCCGTGAGGGCCGCTTTTATCTTCTTGGCGTTAATCTGCATGGACCCGCAGGCACCCTTAATCTGGAGGCATTTAGGCCGCAAGTTACAGAACATCGCTGGGTCCAAATCGTCTCCTGCTGGCTCCCACCTGTGATCGCCGGTTCGACGGTAGTAGACGGCGCCTCCATCGTAGTCGATCAACCGTGCAAAGGCGCCTTCTTTGACGCGTCGTCGCCCTGCGATCAGCGCATCCGCCTCGGTCTTGGCCGCCTCAGGGGCCATCCCCACCGCCGACACCAGATGGTCTGTTAGCCGCGGACGGTCGCCCTCACCCTCTATAGGCGGTTGAAGGGAAGCCTTCACGCCGTAGCGCGTGGGGTCGTATCTTGAGTCGAAAAATATATCCTTCGTGCCGTTGTCCGCTATCACCTCGTCACGGTCCATATAGTCTTTAGCTAGGGTGAATGTGGGGCACGCCGGCTCCGCGCCCTCCCCCTCCTCCTGGGCTAGCGTTACCTGCTTAATTGTCTCTTCAACATCAGTCGGCTGGTAAAGCGGGGCGTCGAACACAGATAGGGCAGCGACAAGGAGACGCCCTCCATCCAGAACCTTAACTGCCCGGACGGCCTCGGCTACCGTATCGTGGGGGGTCAGACGATAAGCCTTTGTGACAGCCGTTTTCAAGCCAGTCAATAAATCGATGTTTACGCCTCCGGCAGGCCACGCCCTCTTTGCGTTCTGCTCACTATAGGCGTTTGCCGCAACCTTCCTGGCTACTACTGTCTGTTTGTATTGTTGCACGGCTACCTCGGCAAAGGCGACGATCGTCCGGTACTCTTTGATACCTATATCCTCGGGATATATGAGGAAGGGCGCAAGGGCCTGGACTAGGCCCAAATAGGAGGTATTGTCGTCTATCTCGCCGCGCACAAGGTTGAAAAGGCGCTCGGTTGACGGTACGACCGTTCCTAGGAAGCCGGAGTAGGCCCCGCCCTCCTGCCTATCCTCGAGTCTGGACTCCTCCTTGAATAAGAACGCCTTCTTGCCCTCCAGATACGCCTGCCCGCCGACGTGCCGCGCGAGGTCGGCGCCAGGTGTTACCTCGATCCTCTGGACGCTGCTGCCGCCTCCAAGGGACTCCCAATAGCCCACGGGAATAAGGTTGAGATTGGCCTTCTCCATTATGGACGTTGACGGGAGACCGATTCGTGAATGCTGTATCAGGGGGCGCGGCAGCTGTAGGATCCCGCAGATATGAGGTCTGTCGCTCTCCGTGAGTGGGACGCGTCTTGCGTCGAGGCGCGACGACTTGGCTTTTATGGACTCAAGGCGCGAGAGTCCGATGTTGTAACGTGTAACAACATACGGTGTACTGGCGAGAGAGCCGCCGCAAAAACGGGATGACTCAAAGTCCTGAAGGCTATCAGCGATAGTGGCTATGCTAACACGTGTGGGATCTCGCGTCGCTATATCGCGTTCAGACGACGGCGCGGCGAACGGCGTCAGGAGAGGATTCAGCTCGCGAAACATGAACTGATACTTGTTCTCCCCGTCGGGGACAACGTTTTGACGGAATTGCCTGACGATGTCGTATATCTGGGTCTGCGCGGCAGCGAGGGTAGTAGGCGCGACATCGGAAACATCGTCATCCTCGTCGATGGGTACATCGTAGATCTTGGCCCGCGCTCTCACAAGGGGCACCAACCAGGGTACGTTTACCTCCAGTCGAGACAAGCTTTCGGCGAGGGGTTTGTGCTCAGGCCCGCGCACCTCCACGCCAGTCACCTCCCCGTCTTCGCCCACGACAGAAAACATGGCCCGCAGTTGTTTGTAACGCTCGATAGTCGTGTGAATGCGGTTCAGAACCTTCGGAGTCCGCCGTGCCGCCGGGATGGTGGACAAAAGCTCGTCGAGCAGGTCGTTCACCTGAGTGGTCAATCCGTATCTTCTCTCCTCCTCGGACACCGGAATGAACTCGGTTATTTCCCCCAGGTCCTCCCCGAAGACGACCTGGTCGGCGTCCAGCAGAATCTCGCGGACCCTGTCTTCTACCGCTGCGTCCTGGCCAAGCGGTCCCTCCGGGAGGTCGGCGCCCGCCGGTTCGACTGGACCTTCTTCCTCTCCTTGGGCCGCTTCGACCTCACTTGCTGCGATCGCGCTCGCTATCTGCGCGGCCTCGAGCGCGTCGCCTGGAGGCGCCTGCTCCGGCTCCTTTGGCACGAAGGGGCGTATCCCCTCGATGTGCAGGTCAGGTGGCAGGCCTTTGTAACCGAAGTCGATATAGATCTCCGGTCCCGCGGGGACAGGTTTGAGCCCGACCATATCCTCCTCGAGGCTGACTATCTCTCCGTTGATAGTTATAGGTGTGTCACCGCCGAAGCTTATACTGACCCAGGCTCCCGGCACCAGCCCGTTCTGGCGCGCATATCCTTTCTGCTCAGGTCTGCTTAATATCTCAATCGATTCGATACCCTCGGCATCCAGTGCGCCGTCGCGGAGCGTTATCCGTGTGACAGCCAGGCTGCTGTCATTGACCAGCTCTATACTTCCCGTGTCAATGTATTGGATGAGAAAAACGTTGTTGTTCAATGCTGCGTTTGTGGGTGCTTTTATCCTGATAATATCCCCAAGTTCAAGGGAAAGGGATTCGCCGTGTGGGGACGTGGCCATTACCTTATAGTTACAGTAGAAATTATCTGGGCCAACGAAAAATTGACGGAAAGAAAGTTAGAGACTCCGGAGAGACTAAACTACAATGGCCACCGGTACAGACCGAAAGCTCAGCAGCTACGCCGACATCGCAAGAGTCACTGAGGGGGATGGCCTTTATGCAAAAGATAAAGGGCTCATCGTCAAACCTTTTAGGAGAAGCGCTACGAGGGGCACACCGGGCGGTAAAACCGAGGTCCACGAGAATACACTCTACGTGGTAAAGTACAACAAGCGTGACTTGACCTCGGACAATACACGCACCCTTGGACAGTGGCGTTCCATCGTGACCGACGGAAAAAAGATCCTCTCTGTTGCGCCGCCTAAGTCCATCAGCGCATTGCACTTTGGCGTATGGCAGAGCAGCGGTGCCTTACATACTACGTTCCTCGAAGAATTCGTGGAGGGAACTATGATCAATGTCTTCTATGACACCCACTCGGAGGCTTGGGAGCTTGCGACACGCAGCAATATAGGGGCTCGCTGCCGATTCTTTGAGCCGGCGGCAGGACAGAGGGGCGGCGGCATGTCTTTCCGCGACATGTTCATGGAGTCTATGTCTGCCGACGGTCTCTCGTTCGACCGCCTTGACAAGGCTTGCAGCTATTCCTTCGTCCTGCAGCACCCTGGCAATCGTATCGTAGTGCCGTTCACGACGCCACATCTGGTCTTGACAGCTGTCTATCAGTGCGGCGAACCCACGGAGGTGCAAGAGCTCGGGATCACCTCGGAGACCTGTCCGTGGCTAGACGATGAGTCCGTAGGTGTCGGTCGCCCTCGACCTATCTGCGAGATTCTCCACACTGCTGGGGCACCGCCGACGACCCTCGACGACGTAAGGAGACTCCTGGAGGAGAAGGGGTGTGACTACTCCACCGTAGGAGTCGTTGCTCATGGCCTCGGTGTTGCAGGAAGGTTGCGCGCAAAGGTGCGAAACCCGACATACGAACAGGTGCGTCGCCTACGAGGAAATAACCCGAAAAACCAGTTCTGTTATTACAGCCTTCGCTCACGATCCAAGGTGGGAGATTTCCTGAAATACTACCCGGAGTTCAGGAAACTATTTGATGAGTTCAGAGACGACCTGTTTCGTTGGACCAACCGTCTGTATGACTGCTATGTGCGGTTTCGTATTAAGAAAGAAGGGGTATTGGCGGACTACCCCTACGAGTTCCGTCCCCACCTGCGTATCCTCCATCGGCACTACCTATCCGAACTGCGCCCACGCGGACACAGCGTCACACATCGCGAAGTGTCCCGCTACGTAAACAAGCTGCCACCGCCCCGGCTTATGTTCGCAGTGAACTACCATCTGCGCCGCCACGCCCATGACGCAGCTACTGCTGGAAAGCCTGCGCAATCTCGGTCATAACTTTCACCCCGGCGCCACATGCCTCTTTAATAAGTGCTCGCACAGTAGCCGCGCCGTCCTCCGGCTTTCCCTTTAGCGCAAGCCGGAGGTTGCTGTCTGTGTCATGCGGGTGCGCCTTCCTGAAGCCGACATAAGAGAGAATTTTCTGTTTGCTATATGAATTCTCATGCAGTATCGCCTCGATCAGTTTGCCTAAGGTATAACCTTCGCCTTCCAAAGTGACATCGAATGCGTTGGCCATCGTTGTCAGAGTCTCTCTCACAGCAAGCGTACCATCCTGCGATCCGGTCATTACTTTATCGAGCTTCTGTGAGATTATTTCACATGCCTTTTGCACAAGCTCGCGGTTCGTGAAGACACCTATAGTTTCTATTCGGAAGTCGAAACTATCGTTCAGGAATATGCGCCGCGCGTCATGGTTGTACCAATCTTGCTGCGCCAGTGAGTCTTCGTCTGGCTCGCTGAGCGTTCCTTGAACCTTCTTCCATGCTGCCGCCTGTGCCGGCTTGTCAGGCGTCATTCCGTAGGAGCAGGCGCTACAGACGTTATACATGCTGCTTGTGCTTGCTGTCTGCATGGAAAGCTTAGCCTTGACTTTTATGGCCTCGCCAGGGACCTCGTTGGACAGTTTGGGACGGAGCCTTGCGAAAAGGATGTAGTCCCCAGTCAGGGGGTCGGGCGGGAACATTTCCTGCACCGCTTTTCTTTCTAGATACCTGTCAGTGGAACTGTCTTTGACGGCAAAGTGCTCGGTGGTCACATACAGAACGCTCTCTGTATCATTGGTCACGTCTATTTCGACGGTGAGGGAGCGATAAGGGAGTTCCTGGTCCTTTATATGGACAGGGATGCACCCGAGTCGCTGCTTGAGAATCTCATTATTCAGGCGCGACGTGTTCACCTCGAATTCCGCCTCATTCGCCGCGTGGGGAAAGACTCGGAACCCTACGGTTGGGATATCCGAAAGCACCGTCCGGCGCAAGGCGTTTGCAACACTATAGTTCACACCCTTTAGCGTGAAACGTAACACTCCGTCCTCCTCTTTAACACCCAGGACACGCCCGGTTTGCCTCTCTCTTGTCTGTGCGATAGAGGTTCCTTGAGCCATAGTATACTACATCCACATAATTTAATATTACTTAAGTCAATTTTGGGGATGGTGGTTTTGAGTTACAATCCCCACCGGAATAGCTCGCGCTATACTATATGAGCACCATACTCTATTACAGCCAGCACTGCAACCACTGCAAGCGGCTGCTATCCAAACTGTCAAAGACACAGAGTTCTAAGGACATGCATTTCATTTGCATAGACCGAAGGGAGGCCGGAAAGGATGGCGCAACTATGCTGCTGTTGGACGATGGGAAGAGTGTGCTGCTTCCGCCCAACGTGAGAACAGTTCCCACCTTACTCCTCCTTCACCACGGCAAACGCACCCTCGAAGGCTTCAACGACATCCAGAACTTCCTAGCACCGAAAGAGGCCCGGATGACTTCTGAGGCGACGAAAGGTAACGGCGAACCAGCAGCATACTCGAGCTACGAGATGGGGGGACAGCTGTCAGACAACTACTCATACTTGGACATGTCTGCCGACGAACTCTCTGCCAAGGGATCCGGGGGTCTCCGCCAAATGCACCGGTACATGGCACTTGGGAAAAGCCAAAGTATCGCGACGCCGCCGGACAACTACACTGCCGACAAGGTGGGCGCGGTAGACATAGGAAAGATGACCATGGCTCGTGAGGCCGATATCAAGAGACAGAAACGTTAGGCTGTTACTATTTAAAAGAACGTAGCTATCATGTTCCAATGAGTATCCTCCGTCTATTTAGCAACCACCTCGTCGAGTTCGCCTCGGAGGTTGCGGCCATATTCCCCGGTGACGCGGATATAAGGGCTACGAAGGTCTTCTTAGAGGGACTAAGGAAGGTGAATCCCAAGGCCTTAGCCACCGGGTGGCGCGAGTGGATCGGGGAACCCTACAGGGAGGAGATAGAGACTGGCAACTTTGATTTCTTTGTCGAGAAAGACTATACACACGACGTGGGCGCTGGAACAGCTTCAACAAGTAGCAGTGAGATGCTGCGGTCCATTGCCATAATACGCTCCAAGGTGCGCCGTATGTCTCGCGAAAATCGGACCAAGTCTATGAAATATATTCAGAATCTGACCAAACTGGCAGATATGTACGCGAAAAACTGACTCGGATGCGATATAAGTTTTTGAACGTGAAATTGGGTTAAAAACTGTTCTTGGCTTAGGTATATAGATGACGGACGTTGACGCAGTGGAGATTCCTAGCGAGTTCCTGAAAATTGTGAAAGACTTCGTGGGGGACATGCTGACGACCTTCCCAGAGTATGGTCCGGAACTTGATAGCGGCCTACGGGCGATACTTGAAGGTAGCACGCAGGACAAAGACGTCCGCGGTGTATTCGACCACATCCGAACTGTCTATCCGGAGAGATTCTTTGACCTTCTCTACCAGAACGAAGAGATCTTCAGCGACCCCTCCAAGAACACCATATTTCTCCCCGGAATCGACTTCTGCGAAGTCTGGAAGCAGGACATAACGAACAAAACACGGACTGTGATCTGGAAATATCTTCAGCTTGTCCTCTTCTCTGTCGTCAACACAGAGAAGGACAGTAATACCTTCGGCGACACGGTCAAGCTGTTCGAGGCGATCGACGAGGAAGAGCTAAAGGGGAAGCTGGCCGAGGCAATGGAGCAGATGGTGTCGATATTCGATGCTAGTGGCGTGGCTAGCGCCCTGGGCGAGGACGGGCCGGCGATTGACCTCGGCGAGCTCCCAGATCCAGACGAGCTTCACAGCCACATCAGTGGACTTCTGGAGGGGAATTTAGGTAAACTGGCAAGCGAGATAACGGAGGAGACGATGAAAGAGTTCCAGGACGATATGGAGGGTGTGGAGTCGGTGGGCGACGTATTCCAGAAACTCTTCAAGAATCCTGGAAAACTGATGGGAATGATCAAGAAAGTCGGGAGTGCACTCGATACTAAGCTCCAGTCTGGAGAGATAAAAGAGAGTGAGCTTATGCAGGAGGCGGCCGAGCTCATGGAGCGCATGCAGTCTATGCCTGGCATGAAGAATATGCAGAGCATGCTAGGGAAGTTGGGGATCCCAGGGGGCGGTAACTCGAAGATCGACTTCGGAGGTATGCAGAATCGTCTGCAGAGGAACCAGCGCCACGCCCAGATGCGAGAAAGGATGCGCAATAAGCTCGCAGCCCGCCAGGATGCCCAGATGGCGGCCCTACGGGAGCAGCTAGCAAGCGTGCAAGCCTCAAACGCCGCGATGGCCGCCAAGAGGCAGGGTGAAGAAACCGAAGCCGCAGGCGGGGGAGAAAAGAACTCAAAAAAGCGGCGCAAGAAGAGGAGGAGGAAGAAAGCGAAGAATAAAAAATAACGGCAGATATATATACCAATGGCCGAACCCTTTTGGCTCGATCGTCCTGCAATTCTATTGAATAAGGACAGGTTAACTGAAATCTGGCCGGACAAGAAAATGGGCTTCAACCAGAAACTTAATGCACTGACGCGCCTAATCATTGTCCTTACTCTTTTAGGGTATTTCGCCACCCGGTCACCGAAGCTCCCGATTTCGGCTGCAATAACGCTGGTCGTCGTCGTCATCATCTACAAGACGAGCAAGCACAACGATATTAAGAGGAAGATCGGAGAGAAAATAGTTAGGGAGGGGTTCACGAATCCGGCCCTATACAAGGCGACACGCAACTCATTCACCAACCCGACCCCGGCGAACCCGCTGATGAATGTTCTTCTGCCCGAGATAAAGTACAACCCCGGCCGCAAGCCGGCAGCCCCGTCCTTCAATCCAGTCGTCGAGGCGCAGGTGAACAGCAAGGCAGGCAATGTGGGACCCGATCCGAAGCTGTTTCTGGATTTAGGCGATGCCATCAGTTTCGAGACCTCAATGCGCAATTTCCATCCTACTGCGAACACACGCATACCCAACGACCAGACGGCCTTCGCGAAGTATCTGTACGGGAATATGCCGTCCTGCCGCGACGGCGACGGGATACAGTGCGAGAAGGATGCCTATCGGTGGATAAACTACTAAGCGGATGAAAAGATAATCTAGTGTATAGATATACGATGGCTAACACCTATCAATACACATTCAACAATCTCTCCCGGATCGGTGACGACCGTTGCGGTGTCACGGCCAGGGACAATCAAAACAACGAGTATGGGAGTTACATCCTCAAGAACTACTTCAAACAGTGGTGCGGAATGAAGGTTCCGATAGAGTTCGCCACGAGCCAGCCAGCTATCTTCTACAAGGGCGGCTACGGCAACTACGGCGGGGCCGGCGGCTGCAACATTCAGAGCGACTCAAACCTGAAGATCGGTTCGATACAGACGCACCCGAAGTGCAGAATCAGCCTTCAACAGCGCCCCTTTACGACTGTTCCCTTCCTGGGGCGCGGCCCGCCCAAGCCTGTGATGGAAGCGCGCCTGCAGCAGGGCGCATATATCAACGATATGAAGAGCTGTAAAACAGTGACCGAGAAGTCCTTCAGGAACCTGGTGGAGGTGCCGCTTGTGCCGACACTGCAAGCGACCATCCAGAACCCGGCGAATCTGGTGGAGGGCGTCGCCTCCAAAGGTTGGATACGCGGGGGCCTCCCTAGCCGCGAGCTTACGCGCGACCAGGACTATCTGGAGCGACACCACACACAGGTGAGGCGCTAACTCTTATACTTTGAATAGGTTTAAAGTATAAGACAGAGTCAGTGGTAATGTACAACCACGACTACAATGTCAACTACCGCGGCGACAGTAGCGATGACGCTTTCAGACGGGACCTCTTGGCAGTATTCGGTTTCAAAAGCTTTGATGACGATACCATGAACGAGCGTATACGCGCGGTCTATGCGAAAGTCGCGCCGGACCTGAAGGAAGTCATCGATTTCGTCGTCTCGAACCACCAGATGCCCTTCCACCTAGAAGGATCAATGGCGTTCACTTTCCTCTTCTCATGGGAGTACTTCGATCTACTGCATGGTTTCCTCAGGTCCAAGTTCCGAGGAGGCGATGGAAAGACAGAGGCCGCCCGGCTACTGCGGGCACTGCAGGAAACCTTAAGGGATAAATAATATTGCTTATCTATAGGAATGGCTTCTACAAGGCTTAACAACGACAAAGGCTGGTACTGTCAGCAGCAAGAGGGAATACGCAAGTACGAGGAG
>Ga0114925_10000770_pt1 | contig 14957 bp, 13 predicted proteins | sample SumtaG_2_FD_87287 | JGI IMG/M metagenome (GOLD analysis project Ga0114925, IMG submission 87287) | Deep subsurface microbial communities from Indian Ocean to uncover new lineages of life (NeLLi) - Sumatra_00607 metaG | ecosystem: Environmental > Aquatic > Marine > Oceanic > Sediment | place... | reverse complement strand
GTCAGAATCGGTTTTGTTGTTTTTTTGCCGATTTTTTATTGACAAATCAGGGTTATGTCGTTAGATTTCACTTCCTTTTTAAAAGGGCCGTTAACTCAGCCAGGTAGAGTATCTGCCTTTTAAGCAGAGAGCCGTTGGTTCAAATCCAACACGGCCCACCATTTGAAAAAACACTTTGCGTCCCCATCGTCTAGCCTGGTCCAGGACACCGGCCTTTCACGCCGGCAGCAGGGGTTCAAATCCCCTTGGGGACGCCACTCAATTTTAAGGTCTGTCACTCTATGACAGACCTTCTTTGTTTTATGATAGAAGACCAATCGAAGATCCCGCTCTGCGGGGGACATCCCGCTGGCATATAAGGTTTATATTGACATCCTTCATTTATATTTTTAAAATGCCCATATAATATGGTTGAAATATATGGTTTAACCATTTCAGGAGGTTGAAATATGTCATTGGTAAAGAAGACGATAGAACTTGACCAAGATGCTATCAACAGGATCAAAGCGGCCCTGAACGTTAGAACTGAAAAGGAAGCGATCAATATGGTCTTAAGGCAGTTTGATACCGATATCCGTTTGTCTGAAATTACCTATAAAAATGCCGGTTCCTTTGATTTTGAGGCTGTCTTTGAGGATTGATTTTGCAAAAAAAAATTATCATCGATACCAATATCTATATTAATATTTTCAATTCAGGTTTGCACAAAAACCTACACAACCCATTTAAATATATTGTTTTTTTAGCGCCTCCCGTTCTTCATGAATTGTGGATGGGTGTTAAAGAAAAGCAGGAAACAAAGCACCTGACCGCGATTCAAAACGAGTTTGTCAAATTAAAGCGCCTGATCGTTCCGACAGTTTCTACGCTGATTTTAATTGGACAGGCCTGTCATAGGCTTAGAAACCTCGGTAAGCTCGATCCTGTTTATCCTAAAAGCTATAACGATATTTCCATTGGAGCTCTGGCCCGGCAGATCGGAGCAACGGTGATTACACATAATACTCGAGATTTCATTGCCATACAAAGTGCTATAGATTTTGATTTTGAAGGACCTTGAAAAAATGGTCCAATTCACTAAACGTAAACCGGCGAACTGTTCAACGCGATCTTAAAGAAATGATAGATAAAGGCATACTGGAGTCGGAAGGCGCCACCCACCATCAGGAGTATCAACTGAAATGATGGGCAATATATTTGCGACATGTTCACGACAATGTTCACGACAATGTTCACGACATCTTTGCGACAATATTTATGACACGGAGCTGCGATAACTGACGACGTGCCTTGCGACAATTCATTTAAATTGACATTACACCACCGACATTACACCCACATAGCTTGGGAAAATAACTGAAATCAGAAACAATAAAACAGCCGTGCCGGGAGATCAGTAATGGCCAGATCCACTCGAAAAAGAAGAAAAAAAGGCACTCGTGCCGGGAAGTTGCGCATAGCAGATCACTGGAACGCGATCAGCATCATCGCCAGTTCGCAAGCCAATCCGCTGAAAGCAGTGGCCGAGTTTGTGGAAAACAGCATTGATGCACGGGCCAGAAACATCGTCATCACGAGAGGAAAGAAGAAGGGCGAATTCTATCTGAAGGTCAGCGATGACGGTGAAGGAATCCCGAGAAACGAACAAGGGTTGCCCGATTTCCGGCACGTGGCAACACACATTTGTGATTCCGTCAAGCGGCGGTTAAAGGCCGAGGGCGCAAAGGGAATCCAGGGCGAATTCGGCATCGGTCTCCTCAGTTTTTGGACGGTCGGTCAGAACCTCATGGCCACTAGCTGCGGAGCCGATGGAAACAGATACGAGATGACCATGACCCGGAATTCACCGGAATTCTCAGTTATCAAAAAACGTATGTTGATTCCCTTTGAGGGAACAGAACTCGTGATTTATCCACTGCTGCCGGGGTTGCGATCTTTGACAGGTGAGAAGATCCAGCGCTATCTCGCGTCTGAACTGAGGGACCGCATCAAGTCGTCGGAGGTAAAGATCAGGGTTGTAGATCGGACAGGCCGGGCAGAATATGTTGTGGTTCCGCGACAGTTTACCGGCCGGCTGCTCCACGACCTGAGACCCGCCGACACCGCGCCGGACGACATCTACCTGGAACTGTACCTTAGCGATCCCGGTTCCAACAACCAGGTTGGGTTGTATCGAAGCGGCACGCGGGTCCTGCCGTCGATTATCGAGCTCGATCATTTTCAGAAAGAGCCGTGGACCGCAGGGTACCTCCAGGGCATTCTTGACGCTTCGTTCCTGAACCTTACGCCGGGAACCCGTCATGGAATCATTCGTGACGACCGGTTTGACGCTTTTTGCCGGGCGCTGGAGCCGGTTGAAAAACATCTGAAGCAGGTGATCGAAGAGCAGCGTAAGGCTGAGGAGGAACGGTCCAGTCGCCAGATTCTGCGTAAGGTTCAGCGTGCTCTAAGGGAGGCGTTTTTACGTCTTCCGCAGGAGGAATATGACTGGTTCGATATTCATGGCGGAAGAACTCAAAAGAAGAAAGATCCTCTTTTTTCTGAGGGTTCGATGATTGGGGCTGCCCGTGGGGATAACAGCAGGGAAGGTGAGACGCACGAAGCTGCCCCGGAGTTTGACAGCGATGAAAGAGGACAGATGGCGTTCTTTGAGTTTGCCGGACCGCTGTTCAGTGTGCTGATCTCTCCGAAATCGAGTGTGGTCCCGGTTGACAAACACAAGAAATATCGAGCTATATGCCGGGATCGCTCACGGCGGATTGTTTTGGAGGATCTGGTCTATCGATGGGAAATAACGGATGGAGAAGGTCAACTCCAAGGCAACGATGATGAAACAATCGTTTTTATTTCGCCTTCAGAGCCGTGCCTGACCACATTGAGGGTCATCGTCCGCCAGGGGGAGACGGAATGCGTGGATGAGGCTTTGATAACCATTACCGATTCACTCGTGGATCAGACGGCCGGGGCCGGGGGGGCGCGCAAAGGGATGCCGGGGTATACGTATCGCCGGGCTCCGGGAGAGATGTGGCGTTCAAAATTCGATACGGACAAGAACGTCATCGTAATCAACAATGGACACAGAGACTTCGTGTATGCCGGCAAGCAGAAGCGCCGCAAGCTTCGTTATATTTGCCACCTGTTCTGCAAGGAACTGGTTCGTCACAATTTCCCCGGGCTTCAGACAGACGACCTCCTTGAGCGGATGATCGAGCTTTCCTTGTACACGGAAGAGCATCTGAAATGAGGCTTTCCGCCCAATTGATTCCCATGCATTTTGTTATCCGGTACCGGCAAGGATTAAATCGGCAGAGAAATCGGCAAAATGTTTCATCCGAATCGTAAAATGACCCCCCAGATGCCCGAAGCCAGCGGAGATCTTTCCGGTACCCCTTTGAGTTAACTATTCCTAAAAATTCTTATGATAGCGCTCGCATTGAAAACCTTCGCCTAGATCACACGACACACAGAAACCCGGCGTTTCTTCAGCCAATGACATTTTCGATTCGCAATTCCCGCATAGATATTCTTCCCCGGTTTTCATAGGTCCGTCACAAGGAACCACTGTCATGGGACAAAGGTCGATACATCTACCGCATTCATTGCAAAGTTCGGAAAATAAATCAAACGGGGATTCCACGCGGCGACTCTTGCCGCGCCCTACAAAACCGATTGCCTTTACTCCAAAACGTCCCGGGCAAGAGCGGACACAACGCCCGCACAAAACGCAGTCACTGTTCCTGAAAGGATAGCGGACCTCCTTCACTCCACAACGTACGGCAATGTCCTGAATAGCGCGGGAATTAGGAGCCTCTGCAACGAGCAGCTCTGCAATATTGCGACGCAGTTTTCTGATTTTCTCGGTATTGCTCAAAATCACCATGCCCTCCTGCACGAGCAAAGTGCAGGATGTAGTGATTTTTGACCAGCCGTTCACGACATGCTCTACGATGCAGAGGCGGCAGGCACCGATATCTGAAACATATGGAACACGACACAAATGGGGGATGCAGGTGCCGGATTCTAAAGCAGCATCAAGCACGCTTGCCCCTCTCGCCGCCCTGATATTGGCGCCGTCAATGTTTATAGTCACTTGCGGAGTCATATTACACCTCGTTATTTAACTTGTATTGCTTCAAATTCGCATTCGCTCTTGCAGATCCCGCATTTCCGGCATAGATTCAAATCGATTGCGTGGACCTGTTTCTTTTTGCCTATAATTGCTTCATGCGGGCACGCGCGTTTACAAATACCGCAACACGTGCATTTTTCAGGGTCAACCTTGTACGTGATCAATGCCTGGCACACGCCTGCGGGGCATTTTCTTTCGCTGATGTGTGTCTCATATTCTTCCCTAAAGTAACGCAACGTGGAGAGTACAGGATTCGCTGCAGTCTTGCCCAACCCGCATAGCGCTGTTTGAGTCACGGTAGATCCCAATTCTTCCAAAAGGCTGACCTGTTGGGAGTTACCCCTGCCCTCTGTAATATCAGTGATGATCTCGAGCATTCGATCGATTCCCAAACGGCACGGCACGCATTTGCCACACGATTCGTCCTGTAAAAATGTAAGGAAATACTTTGCCACATCTACCATACAGGTCTCTTCTCCCATTACCACCATCCCGCCGGAGCCCACCATTGAGCCGGCCTTGGCGAGTTCGTCAAAGTCCACGGGAAGGTCGAATTTGTCCGCAGGGAGGCATCCGCCGGAGGGACCGCCGGTCTGTACGGCTTTAATGGAGTTCCCATTTGCACCGCCGCCGCCGATATCAAATACAACGGTATTGATTGTGGTCCCCATCGCCACTTCTACAAGCCCGGTATTTTTGATGTGGCCGGTGAGCGCGAGGATTTTAGTTCCCTTGCTCCCTTTGGAGCCCTTAGACGCAAACCAGGATGAACTGTTAAGGATTATAGAAGGAACATTGGCCCATGTTTCAACATTGTTCAGCGTGGTTGGTTTATGCCAGAGACCATCAACCACAGTGTGCACGTCTTTTGGCCGGGGTTCACCGACTTTCCCCTCCAAAGAGGCCATAAGCGCTGTTGATTCACCACAGACGAATGAGCCTCCGCCACGAGCGATATCAATGTCAAAAGAGAATGATGACCCTAATATGTTGTCGCTCAAAAGTCCGAGTTCTCTAGCTTGCTGAACGGCTACCCGTGTATGCTTCACCGCCAGAGGGTATTCGTTACGGACGTAGACGTAGCCTTTCCGGGCACCAATTGCCCATGCGCCGATCATCATACCCTCAAGAACCAGATGCGGGTTACCTTCCAATACACACCGGTCCATGTACGCCCCGGGATCACCTTCATCAGCGTTGCAGATGACATATTTTTCATCGCCCGGTGCTTCTCGGCACTCAGCCCACTTGCGACCGGTAGGGAAGCCGCCGCCGCCGCGTCCCCTCAACCCGGAGTCTTTAATTTCCCGGACAACCGACTCCGGAGGTATTTCAGACAAGGTTTTTGCAAACGCCGAATATCCTCCGATAGCGATATAATCCTCAATAGAACATGGGTCTACCTGACGGTTTTGGGCCAGCAAATGGCGATCCTGAGCGCGGTAGAAGGGAATTTCCGATTCGGTCTTAATCATCTTGCCGGAAACCGGATCAATGTAAAGCAGACGTTCGACAACCTCGCCGTCACAGATGGTTTTGGTAACGATTTCATGGGCATCTTCGGGTAAAAGGTGGCAATAGAATGTGTTGCCCGGTTCGATGACCATCAGGGGACCTTGCTCACAGAAGCCGTGGCATCCTGTGGTGCGCACGCAGACGCTCTTTTTCAAGCCCTGTTCGGCCAATTCGTTTTTGACTGCGTCGATAACCTCTTGGCAGCGTGATGCTTGACACCCTGTTCCTCCGCACATAACAAGTGTTGACTGAATATTTTTGCGGTCTTTGAGAAGCCTTTTACGCAGGTCCTCCAGGTCTTTGATAGTCTTGATCTTAGTCATTGGAGCTTTCCTCCGTGCCGGCTTTGTGAAGGGAATTGATCAGTTTGCGCAGTTTCCCGGGGCTCATGTGGCTATGATAGTCCCCGTTATCTGTAACTACAGGTCCAAGTGCGCAGGCGCCGAGGCAGTTCACATGTTCAATCGTAAAAAGGCCGTCAGCCGATATTTCACTCGGTTCAATCCCGAGTTGACCGACAGCCTGGTTGAGAATCAATTTTGCGCCGCGTACATGACATGCCGTGCCCGTACATATGGTAATCACGTTCTTGCCGCGGGGTTTGAGTGTAAAAGCCTTGTAGAATGAGGCAACGCCGTATACGTCCATGAGCGTAACCCCCAGTTCATTTGATATGGTCTTCATGGTCTCTTCAGAGATATATCCATAATGTTCCTGTACATCCTGTAACACCTCTATGAGTTGTTGGGGTTGACTGCGGCGTTCTTCTAAAATGGCGTCAAGTGTCGGTGAAGGCATGAGAATCTCCTTTGGTCGAGGATTTATTTAATTGACAGGGCTTAAAATATAGGGCAATGTAAAAAAAATAAATACAATAAAAATGCACCCATAATGCCCACATATTATATGCATCAATAGTACTAATTTAGTACACATATAATGCATAGCCATAATGGGTAAAAAGTGAGAAAGGATCCATGACTAAAAACGAAAACTCATTGTCGCAGATGGCCGCTAAGGATTTTCAAAGCTTACCGGAGGAACTTTTTCGTCTTTGGCGAATTCCCTTTAACAACGACGTCGAACCTCCAAAACTAATGCTTGCCCTTCGCGAACGGATCAAGGAACTGAACTGTCTGTATGGGATAGGACAGCTTGCTGAACGTCATTCAGATTCGGTTGAAGATCTGTTGCGAGACATTGTTAAATTTTTGCCGTATTCATGGCAGTATCCGGAAATCACATGCGTCCGGATTGTGTTCAAAAGAGAAACATATAAATGCAAGAATTTCAAATTCACTAAGTGGCGACAATCGTCAAGGGTTTTTATGTATAATGAACCGGTGGGCGAAGTCGCCATCTTTTATCTCGAAGAACGTCCGGCGGCGGATGAGGGCCCATTTCTCAGAGAGGAGCGCGCTTTACTGGATGCATTGGCCGAGCGAATCGGCTCGGCTGCCATGCGGATATCTGCTGAACTGGAATTGCAGGAGAGCAACAGGCAGCTGCGCCTGGAACGAAAGGCATTGCAGGAGTCGAACGTCGCTCTTCGTTCAGTTTTGGCAAGAATAGAGGAAGAAAAAAAAGAAATTTATATGGATGTACAGGAGAACGTTGATAAGATTCTGATGCCGATTTTACATGAGCTGACTTTTCATTTGCCCAAAACTCAAAGGCAATATGCGGAAATATTAAGAACCAATCTGGAGGACATCACGTCCCCGTTCGTCAGCCGTTTGTCGCAGCACTATCTTTCTCTAACAGCGACAGAAGTCAAAATTTGCAATATGATTCAAAATGGATTGCAGACTAAGGAAATCGCTCGGATCCGGGGCGTATCAGCAGGAACAATTAACCGCCACCGGGAACATATCCGCCGGAAGCTCAAGATTACCAACAGCGACATCAACCTTATGACGTATTTGCAATCGAGCATGTGGAAAAAAAGTTGAGAAAGGCGATGCAGAATTGTCCCTGAAAATCGACATAAATGTCGATGCCACTGAAAATTGTCGTTAATCTGTTTGTATTCCAAGTAAATTATTTGCGTCTCAGAATATCCTCAATACTTATAACTCACCAGTATTTCAAAGGGATTTCGAAAAACGTATTGCATCGTCGGCCCACTGGAAAGATTGGCATCTTTCTTGCTCTTTATAATAAAGGCGATCATGCAATATTCAGATAATTGCAGCAGAAAACGCACTGTACCTTGACACGCATTTCTGAATTTCTTATATTTAATTCGTTCTTCTGACATTTTTATCTTAATTTCAGATGGTTATTTAGTTTTTCAACAGACAGGATACCACCGTTTATTATGAACGTTTCCAAATGGGGAAAAGCGAGTCTTGCCGGAATTTTGGCTTTGTTGTTATCCGTGAGCCTGAATGCCGCCACTCGGCAGGAGATTGAATCCGCACTTGAATCAACACGCAGAGATTTACGTATCAGTATCGCTGCCGAAAAACAAATCGCTTCAGATCTTGAAAAGCTTGAAAAATCCGAAAAAGCATCGCCGGATATCATCGAGGATTACGAGCTCTACCTGAGCCGGGTGCAGGCCATGGTTGCTGAAAACCGTGACACGGTGGCAAAAATGGAAGCGCTCTATGCCAGGTACGATATTCAGAAATCATCTGACGCGTCAGTATATCAGGATGATACCGCATCCGTGGTGAACCCGGAAATACCCGAGGAGCAGGTGGTTGATGAAGTGGCTGAACTGGATCGCCAGCTGGACAATTCCCTGATCGAATTCGATGAGATGCTGCTCAAGGAATTAAATTTAATCTGTGCGAAATCGTCTGAAAAAATGTGGGATCTGGCTGAAGAAGCGGCAGCTGCGGCAGAGCGTTTGCGGGAAAAGGGGATCGATATAAATACAACTTCCGAGGAAGAGCCCGTCGAATCCGAACAGCGTTCAACCGAGGCGGAGAAAACAGCTGAAACAGAAGAAGGCGCTTTTAAAACCGGAAAGGAAGATGAATCCGTAGAAGCTAAAGGTGAAGGGGAAGTGGCCGCCCGGGGCAGGGAAGGGGCCGAAGGTTCCAATCGTCATCCCAAGAATCGCTTTGACCCCAAAAATGATGATATCGTGGCCAGACAGCTTCGCGAAGCAGCAGAAAGTGAAAGTGATCCCGAACTCAGGGAAAAGCTCTGGAAGGAATATGAAAAATATAAAACCGATACAAGTCAATAACACCTTAATTGCTGAATTAAGGTGTTAAAATTGACGGTATCGTAAAAAGTCTGATTTTTACGAGTTTATCAAAGTTGGTGTTAAGATGAATTTTACCTTTCGACATAACTTTCTGCTTATTATTTTCATCATTTTTTTCACCGGGTGTGGTGCCGCCCGCAATACCCATAAGGTCGGTTTCACCCCCATGATGAAAGCCCAGGAAGAAATTTCTGAAGACCGGCTGCTGGATGTCGGTATTCAAGTCTTTGAATCCGAGGAGATTACGGAAAAACAGGCCAAAGAAGAAATCACTAACCCGGAAATCAGAAAAGCGGAAGGCCATTTCATCCCGTATCATCTGAAAAACACGCTGCAGCAGAGCAGTTACTGGGGCGCCGTTCGGGTGCTTCCTGCTGAATCGAATAGTATCGATATTCTGGTTACGGGTAAAATCCTCGAGTCAAACGGTGAGCGGTTGGTACTTCAAATAGACGTGACCGATGCCACCCGAAAAATCTGGTTCAGTAAAAAATATGAATCCGAAGCCACGGCTGCATTTTATTCCGGCAATCTGTCGGGAGAAAAAGATGCCTATCAGGATCTATATAATACGATTGGTAACGACATGGCCGCATATCGCTTGCAGTTGCCCGATAAAGAGGTTGAGAAGATCCGTATTGTTTCAAAATTAAAATTCGCAGAAGATTTGGTTCCGTCCGCCTACAATGGATATCTGGCGATGGATAAAAACGACGTCATCAACGTCAATCGCCTTCCTGCTGATGAGGATCCCATGATGGACCGCCTGCTTAAAATACGGGAGCGTGAGTCCATGTATGTGGACACCTTGAACGCTTATTATGAAGTCTATTATAATGAGATGAGGCCCTCCTATGATGACTGGAGAAAGCTCAATTACCAGGAGATTATAGCGTTAAAAAAGATTAAGCGGGACGCCGCGATGCGCAAGCTGGCGGGCGCTTTGCTGGTGATAGGTGCGATCGCACTGGATGCGGGAGACGTCAGCAATACCGGGGTGCTTCAGACGAGCATGATTCTGGTTGGGGGCCAGGTTCTCATCGATGGGTTTAATGTTTCCAGGGAGGCTGAAATTCACTCGGCAGCCATCCAGGAACTGAGTGAATCCTTTGGAAGTGAGATGCAACCGGTTGTCATGGAATTCGAGGGCAAACAGTACGAGTTGACCGGATCAGCCGAAGAACAATTTAAGCAATGGCGCGAACTGCTGCGGCAGATATACTTCACAGAAACCGGTTTTGATACGGATATCCCACTGGAAAATGAGAAAGAGAGGCCAGCCGAGGGCTCTGAATAAACCCGAGCAACAAATCAAATCATGCCGGCAGACAAATCCACCCAAACTCCCCGGAAAGACCAGATATCAGATTCCAACGTGAAAATAATCACGCCGCTGAAGGTGCGCGGCCGGGGCGGTCAACCGGACTCCCCCCGGTCATGGCGGATCCCCGTGATAACCATTCTGTTTATCCTCTTCATTGCATCATTTTCAGCCGGCGGCTTCTTTTTCATTCGCCATTTATCGAAACATCCGTTGAATCTTCCTGAAGATACGGATCAGATTGCCCCATCGAAAGCCGGCCAATACTTTAAATCAATCACGGAGGTCACCCCAACAACCCGTCAACAGGCCAAAACCGGGGAAAAATTGACTCCCCTCCCTCCGGGACAGCAGGAAATTGAACCGAAGCAAACCATCGACCCTGAAAAAATTGTGCTGGAAAAAGAGAGAGCGGAAAAGAAACTGGCTGTGAATCTTGATGCGGTGAACCGTTTGATAGATTCGGGAAAAAACCATGAGGAAAATAATCGTTTCGCTTTTTCCCACGCCGATTACCAGGAAGCGCTGAAATTAGACCCTGAATCCAGGGAAGCTCAACAGGCTTTAAACCGGGTGAAAGAAAAGATCGTCGGCGAACAGTTTCAAAAACTCATGTCGGAAGGGTTGACGGCATTTCACAACGGCAATTATCAATCTGCCAGGACCAAGCTATTGGAGGCGAAATCGTTTCGGACCGATTCACGCGAAGTACAGGAAGCCCTGGAGCAGGTCGATGAGGCAGTCCGATTGGAAAAAATTGAAAAACTGCGCCGGAAAGCGATGGCAGCGGAACTGGCGGAAGATTGGGAGCAGGTTCTCAAATCCTGTCTATATGTTCTTAAAATTGATCCCAATATAAGCTTTGCCGTACAAGGTAAAGAACGTTCAATAGAACAGATTCGGGTCGCCAAACGGATGTCGTTTTTTCTTCAAAACCCCGATGCCCTGGAATCGAATCCGCAGCTTCAAAATGCGATACTTTTGATCGCCGAGGCTGAAAAGTTACAGCCGAGAGGACCGCGTCTCAACGTCCGGTTGGATGAATTGAAGGATTTGGCGGACGCCGCCCGGACGCCCGTTAAAGTGATGATCGAGTCCGATAATCTCACGGAAGTCGTTGTTTATAAAGTCGGCGAACTCGGGCGATTTACCTTTCGCGAAATATCGCTGAGGCCCGGTGTATATACGGTGGTCGGATCACGAAACGGGTATAAGGATGTCCGACAGAAAATCATCGTGAAACACGGCCGGAAAGCATTGCACGTGACCGTTATATGCACCAAGAAAGTATGACCTGGATCTTGCACGGAAATTGATAAAAATCTTCAAGTCATTGTCTAAATAAAAACGAGATGAACATAGAAAACAATGACATCAAAAAGGAGCCCGGATTTGAGATCGAAAGGATCGAACCGATCTCTTTTCGATCCGAACCACCCTCCCGAGGATTAAGACCGTTGACCCTCTTTAAGTGGTTTTCCGGTATTCTTTTCGGGGTCGTTCTGGTTCTATTGTGCATCTCAGGCGGGTTCGTCTTCACGGCAAAACAGGTCGTGATAACATTAGAACCTGTTCCTGACAGCATAAAGGTTTCCGGAGGTATTCTTACTCCCCGAATCGGAAATTATTATCTGATGCGGCCGGGAGATTACAGCCTGGAGGCTTTCAAGGCGTGTTTTTTTCCCTTTTATCATACGTTTCAAGTTAGCGCCGACAAACGCCAGGTCCTGAATCTGAAAATGAGAAAACTTTCCGGTCGGCTTAGTATCCATGCGCATCGATCGGGGATGACCGCAAGCAAAATCACAGGTGCCCGGGTCTATGTCGACGACACTGAAGTTGGAAACACTCCTTTAGAGAACGTTGAAATAAAGCCGGGGCTGCGGAGACTTGAAATTCGTGCCGGAAATTACCAGGATTTACGGATGGATGTTGAGGTACACGGATGTGATGAATTGCAAGAGGTTAACGTGGCGCTGCTTCCGGGATGGTCGGACATCACCGTCGATACCGTGCCTCAGGGCGCAGCCGTGAAGATTGACGGGCGATCGTTCGGAAATACACCCTTACATATTCAACTGGCGGCCGGCACTTACATGATAGAAATCAGCGCCGATCAATACAAAACATGGAAACACCGACTGATCGTCCAAGCGAATAAGCCGCAGGAAATAAAAAATTTACGGCTCCAGCCGGCGGATGGCGAATTGGCAATCAAAACAAAACCGTCCGGGGCGAGTGTAATAATTGACGGAACATTCATCGGTCAAACACCGCTGGTTACCCATCTTTCTCCGTCTAAGGATCATGTGGTTCAAATTTCAAAAGCCGGTTATGAGAAAGCCACCCGTAAAGTACGGATTCCATCGGTTGAGTCAAAACAACTCAGCATCAATTTAAAGCCCCGAGAAGGTGACATACATCTGCGGGTGGAACCTGCCGATGCTGAACTTCTGGTGGACGGCAAATCATGGGGCTCCGCCCCGAAACAACTGCGCCTGGTTGCGGTAGAGCACAACCTCGAATTTAGAAAGAAGGGGTATCTTCCGCATCGCGTTCATGTCACACCCCGATCCGGGTTTCCGCAGCAATTGAAGATAACCCTGAAAAAAGAGACTACAACCATAGGGGGCGCGCCGGCTGAAATCACAACGAAAACAGATTACCGGTTGAAACTCATTCATCCCGAATCTTTCACCATGGGATCTTCACGCAGAGAACAGGGGCGCAGGTCCAACGAAACCCTGAGGAAGGTCAAACTGACCCGGCTTTTTTACATGGGTGTCAGGGAGGTTACGAACAAAGAGTTCAAGAAATTCATGACCCGGCACAATTCAGGAGATTTTAAATTTCTAAATCTGGATGTCGACGATTATCCCGTGGTCCGGATAACCTGGGAACAAGCGGCCCAGTTCTGCAACTGGCTCAGCGCCAGGGGGGCGCTGCCGCCTGCCTATATGAAAAAAGGAGAGAAGTGGGTTGCGGTCGAACCGCTCAATACCGGTTATCGTCTGCCGACCGAAGCGGAGTGGGAATACTGTGCCCGGTTTTCCGGCACAAAACAGGCGCTGAAATATCCGTGGGGCTACAAGTTTCCTCCTGAGGAACCTTCGGGGAATTATTCCGATCAATCCGTAAAAGACTTGCTCCCGACCGTTCTCGAAGGATACAATGACGGATATGCGGTAACAGCGCCTTCAGTCAAATTTAAACCCAACAGGCTTGGCCTGTATGATATGGGCGGCAATGTGTCGGAGTGGTGCCACGACTATTATTCGATATACAGTTATGCGCCCGAGAAGACGGTTGTGGACCCCGTCGGGCCGAAAGAGGGTAAACACCATGTAATCCGGGGCTCCAGCTGGAAGCACGGAAGCATCAGCACCCTTAGGCTGGCATACCGCGGCTACAGTGACGAAGAACGCGAGGATGTCGGTTTTCGAATTTGCAGGTATTTAAAGTAAACATGTCTAACCGGTACATCATTATAATTACTTCTTTGTGGTTATGCTTTTCGGGCTTAACATTTGCAGAAACAGTGCCGACAGACCTCTCGGATGGCATTATCGGTTTGATCATAGAGAATGTTGGATCAACTCACCCATCTGGAATATATTTTGCGCAGAAGGAAGAAAAGAAAACACCGGGTAATGTTACCGTCGATGATACCGTAAAGGCCGATGAAGATGCGATGAAGCCGGAAACCGTATCAAAAGATAAAAACGCCCCAAAAAAATCAAAGCAGTTGAAACCTTTTATTCCTTCGGAAAAGATTCCGGCGGATCAGGGGGTGGATTTCCCCTACGACATTTAACCCCATAGTTTCATAAACAACATGGCAAAGATTAGATATCTGAAGCCCTCCGGCTTTTGCAACGTTGGGGTTAACCTGAATCTTGCATGAAAAATATTCAGAAAACCTATAATATGAAATCAAAACACTTCGTAAAATGGACACAGCTATGAAAAAGACATTTCCGGTATCGATGGAGTTTACTTACCAGCTTTTCTCTTTGATTCTGATCATCATTTTGGTCCATGCCGCCTACGTAGGCATCATCCGTCCAAAGGCTGACGCCATCCTGACTCAGCAAGCCGCTACGATAGAAACAGACAAAACACAGGTTGCAGAACGATTGGTCTATGTGCTGATTCGCGACTATGAACAGGAAGCATGTTTTATCCTCATGTTCTGGGCGCTGGTCATCATGGCTTTTAAAGCCGTTATCGGCATAAGACACCGTGGATTGTTACAGAAGGATCTGATTCCGCTGGCCGAAGGTGTGCGTATTCTGCCTGAAGATACCCGGGAACTGTCTCGCCAGATTCAAGCGTTGCCGCCGTATCAACGAAACGCATTGCTTCCGAGAGCATTGCTGGCGGGCTTGCAGAGATTCAGCTCAACCCGAAACGTTCAGGATGTCGCGGACGCCACCCACGCCTACTGTTCGGCTGAAGGTGAACGGCTGGAATCCGAATTGTCTATGATCAGGTACATTGCCTGGGCCATCCCCTCCATCGGTTTTATCGGCACTGTTCGGGGTATTGGCGATGCGCTTGGGCAGGCGCACAAGGCCATTGAAGGAGATATCTTCGGCGTTACCCGCAGTCTGGGAGTGGCATTTAACTCCACCCTGATCGCGCTTCTTATCAGCATTGTTCTCATGTTCATGCTGCATCAGCTACAACTGATGCAGGAAAGATATGTGCTGGAAACAGAATTGTATTGTGAGGAAAAACTGACCCGGCATTTGCATCCACACTAAAGC
>Ga0114925_10000769_pt1 | contig 14961 bp, 11 predicted proteins | sample SumtaG_2_FD_87287 | JGI IMG/M metagenome (GOLD analysis project Ga0114925, IMG submission 87287) | Deep subsurface microbial communities from Indian Ocean to uncover new lineages of life (NeLLi) - Sumatra_00607 metaG | ecosystem: Environmental > Aquatic > Marine > Oceanic > Sediment | place... | reverse complement strand
TCGCTCCAGTCCGCCTACTGTAAGTTGTTTACCATCATGGTCAACCGTATAGGGAATTATACAACTCTGCAGATCAGCAGTGGTCATGATGGCAATAGTAGTCTCAGCAGAAGCTTGGGCAGCCTTTTTCTGACACGCAGACGATAGCAGCACTGTCAGGCAGACACCCAGGGCCATAGTTAGTAACGACCAAAGCCACTTTTTGTTTTTCATATCTTACTCCTGGTATAGTCTCATTATTCCACCTTCTGCAGCTCTTGCTATTTCTCTTTTTATAGGGTAAAAGCGGCCATTTGTCAAAGTAAGGCGATTGATTGCGATAAGTAAGCACTATCCTGCAATCTAATTCTGAAGTATCTGGGCTCAACGCCAGCGCCCACACGGGAGAAATCATGCGCCTGGAGCTTGGACTCAAGTATGAGAACGTCCAGCGCAAGATGGATGGTTATCTGAAAGATAGGCCAACTCAGCCCTGGGCCTTATTCAAGGCAGATGAGATGAAGTAAGACAATTGGACTCTCCCTTGGAAAACAACTCCTAATACCAAAGTCCTTTTTCTCATCTTTATCCTCCAATTCTTCTACTCCTTTAAACTCTTGACTGCTTCAACCTGAGAAGCAGCCGTGGGTATATGCTGGGCACGATCCTAAAAATTACAAGCTCCCCAGATACCCATTCAAAGGATTGCCTGAGTGGAGATGAAGATCCGAAAGACGTTTTATTGAAAGCAAGATTTGATAGGCTCTTTTGAGTTTCGTAAGGGGGGGCATGTGAGTCAAAGGATGGTCAAAGGAGGTGAGAAGATATAACAATTAATTTTTTTGAAAAAAACGGTAAAAATAATTGTCGGCAATCAAATTCTGACGTTTACTATGAGAATCACTTCGATATCTTCTCCTGTATCAATAGAATCTTGTTCTGTGCAACATTCCCAAAGTATGAGATTGCCTCCAATTTTATTCAATTCTCTCTGTTTCCTCGCCCCTTACCGGCGAAGATGTCTTGTGGATCACCATTCTGACATTCTACCCCCATATTGTTATGTATCCAAGGGGCTTTTACCTTCCTGGCAGGTTTTCATTCTGATAAGGCCTTCTTGAGAACTGACCCTACAGCGGCTTCCAATGCACTTTTAATGTGGTAGGCGATTTGTGGCTTCGTCCTTTCGAAACGCAAATTCCTTTCCTCTGAAAAGTGTCAGGCAGGCATCCACTACTGTCGGATCATACCGCTTCCCTTTGTTTTTCGAGAGTTCTTCAAGAGCCTTCTCGATACCGTGGGCTGGTCGGTAAGGCCGATGCGATGCCATAGCTTCAACAACATCTGCCACTGCCAGGATGCGGGCTTCAAGCAGGATCTCTTCACCCGATAGACCCTCAGGATACCCAGAGCCATCCATCCTTTCGTGGTGTTGGAGTACAATTTGAGCAATCGGCCAGGGGAACTCCACCATGCTCAATATATCGTATCCAACTTGCGGATGGCGCTTTACCAAAAGGAATTCTACTTCACTCAAGCGACTCGGCTTGCTGAGAATCTCAATCGGGATCGATGTCCTACCAACATCATGAATAGTGCTGGCTAGAGAAACTCCCTCAACCTCCTCCGCCGAGAGACCCATCTCTCTGGCGATGGCCGTGCTGAGCTGAGCCATATTTCTCTGATGACCAGCGGTGTAGGGATCCCTCATCTCCACTGTCAGCGCCATGGCATAGATGGTGCCCTTCATTGTTCTTCGCAGCTTCTCAATGTTCTGTTTCAATTCTTCTTCCACTCGCTTGCGCTGGGCGTCTGACTTTTCCAGTTTCGCGACTTTTTGCCGCAGCCTCGCTAGTTCACTCACCAACTCCTGTTTTGTTTTCTTTCCATCTTTCATTCTCTCCTCCTAAGTTTTGGGGAGATAACCGAAAATGCAACAAAGTGGCAAACTCGGTTTTGACCCTTTTGAAGGTTTTGGGTAAAGCTTTTAGAGTTAAAACATATTCGTCTTACTTTTCCCCCGTAGAACGCTTCAAGAAAGGACACCACTTTTATAACCTGTAAAGGTCTCCCTCTTTCTCAAATTTTAAGAAATGAGGAATAAGAAGATCAACCAGCCTAGGATCGAACTGTTTGCCCTTCCCTCTTATTATTTCTTCAATAGCTTCCTGGAAAGACACCTTTTTTCGGTAGCATCTCTCGGCAGTCATAGCGTCATAGGCGTCTATTATTGCAAAAAGTCTTGCTAAGAAAGGAATCTCCTTGCCTTTAAGATCCTTTGGGTAGCCTGTCTGAGCATAACTTTCGTGATGATGTAAAACTATATCCAGTCCTTTCCCAAAAAATCGAGTAGGACGAAGGATCTCATATCCAATAACAGGATGCTGTTTTATTTTTTCAAACTCAAAAGGAGTAAGAGTTCCCTTTTTTCTTAAAATACTCTCCTCAATTCCAATTTTACCAATGTCGTGGAGTTCCGCTGCTCGCCTGTAATTAACCAATTTGGAACCCGGAATGCCAATCCTTTCTCCCAGCTTGACTAAAAGTTTCGATGTCCTGCGAGAATGTTCAGCCGTGTAAGAGTCCTTGGCATCTACGGCTGAGACCAATGCTCGCGTGGTCGCCTCATAGTTGTGATCGATAGCTTCATGTAAATCCCTGATCAACCGGGTGCTTGCGACAACTTCACTTCTTTTCTTCAGAGCCTTTTCGGCAACGTTCAGCACATCTTCTTTGCCAAAAGGCTTAGTTATATAATCGAAAGCTCCAAAACGAAGAGCCTGGACACTAGAGGAAAAATCTGGATAGGCAGTAATTATAACAACTTCCACTTGAGGCTTAATTTCCTTTAGCTTTTCTAAGAATTCTAGACCATTTATAGAAAACATCCTTATGTCCGTGAAAACGAGATCTGGCTCTAGAGAAGGATGGGACAAAACTTCCTCCGGGCAATTAAAGAGAAACACCTCGTATCTGTCTCTTAAAATCATTCTCATCGCTTCTTGGACGCTTTTTTCATCATCCACCACAAACACTGTTGAATTTTTGCTACTCAAAAATAAACTCCTTTTCTTTAGCGAGGTACTCGATAACGGGGAAGATAGACCGTCATAGTCATGCCCTTTGTCGCCTCGGTGAGAGGGACAATGCTACCCCCATGTTCCCTAATGATACTCTGAGAAATAGTCAATCCAAGACCTATTCCTCTGTTTTTTGTAGTAAAAAAGGGATCGAAAATATTGTCCTCTGTAGCTTCTTCTGGTAGTCCTCCGCCCCCATCTCTAATTTCTATTTTAACATACTCCCCTGCTTCCTTAGAGGCTGACTTTTCTTCTGTTGCTACTAAAAGAGCCTTCGGCAGCTTATCCGTATCTCCACAATTGATATCTATTTCCACCACTCCCCCCATCATCGCCTCAATACTATTACTTATGATATGACCAAAGGCTTCAATCATAGCTTTCCTGTCTACGTAAATCTGTAGGTTCTCTTCCTTGCAGCCTAAACTTACTTTGATCTCCTTTTCTGTAGACAACTGTTTCTTGATTTTCTCCACAGTCTCAGAGATTAAACTCGGCAGGGACTCGGCACACTTCTCCAGGTACAAAGGCTGACTGAAAAATACCAGACGCTCAACGAGATTCTCCATCCGCCCTATTTCTTTGGTGACTGCATAAAATAACTTCTCCTGGAACTCTGGCTCGGAATATCTTGTAGGAAGAAGCTCAACTAAGGATTTAATAGGAACTAAACTGTTTCTCAACTCATGAGAGAGACGAACAGCCACCTGACCAAGAAAATCCCTTTTTTGCGTCTTTTCCTTCTCTTCTTGCAGACGTTTAACCGGAGTAATATCCGTAAATACCATCATACTCCCTGAAACTTCTCCGTTAGACTCTTTCACCTGGCTCGTGCTTACACCTAACCAGCGCTTCAGAGCTGAAACATACACTTCCTTTCTTTTATACGAAGTACCCTGAGTGAAAGTTTCGAACAAAATGTCACCCAAAGGTGAGGGGAGCTCTCTTATGTCCTTACCGGTCAAATTAAGATAGCCATCCAGATCCAAAATTTCACGTGCTCGGGAGTTGTAAGTAACAATTCTCTGGCCAGCTCCTATGCTTATAACAGCACTCGCCGCACCTTCAAGGACATTCTCCATATACTCTTTCTGACAGCCCACCTTTTTGTAAAACAAAAGATTCTGAATAGCTAACCCAAGTTGGTTACCCAGCAAGAAGATTTGTTCAATTTCTCTTTTTGACATCTCCCCTCCGGTTATCTTGGGCCCAAGACCCAGTATTCCTATCAGTTCACCTCGTGGAGAAACAGGAACTACCGTATCGGACCGGATAGCCTTCATTTCTTGCTTTACCTCATAGGCAGTTTCAAAATCTGTCCGCAGTATGTCTCCTCTGTTTACTGCTATGCCTTTTTTACTAAGAAACTTTACCAATCCTCGCTCAGGAGAGAGTTCAACATATTCCTTTATGTTCTCTGACATTCCCAGACAAGCTTCTACTCTATATGTTTCCTTTAACCTGTCCTTTAAGACAAAACAAAGCCGAGAGATTCGAAACATCTTGTGTAAGAAACTCAGAACAAACTGAACTAGCTCTTTTAGATTATATCCGTGCACTAGAAAGTGTGCCATCTCCTCCAGAACTCTAGATTCTTCGGGCGAAGAATTCCCCTTTTCCTCCATAGGTAAAAGGGAACGAGAGTTCTCCTGGGATAGCCTCCCCTCCTTCGTTCCAAAAACCAGCACTCTCTCTTTCATCTTCTGCCTGGCCAACTTACCAAGAAAGCTAATATCTTTCTCCATATCGACGTACTCAGAAAGTCCCCTTTCCTGAGCTGCCTGAATTATCTCCTTCCCTATTCGTTTCCCCACGCCAAGAATAATCGCCAAAGCATCCAACTCTTTTATCCTCCGCACCGCACTTAAAGCTCTCCCCTTCAGAGAAGAAAAATCAACAATTATAAGATCGGCGAGCGTAACCAAACTCTCAACTTCTTCCTCATTATCCGATGTCAGAATGAAAAACCCGGATCCTAAAATACGACTCAAGAACCCCTTTCCTTTCTCATCCCCGGTAATAAAGAGTATGTTTGTCATAAATCTACTTCTTTTCATCAATATAAGAAATTTTGTTTTTGGAAATAGGCAAGAAAATCCTGACGCTAGCCCCCTTTTTTGTATTCCTCACTCTGATTTCTCCTGCATGACTCCGGATGACTTGATAACAAATGTAAAGTCTTAACCCTGAACCCTGATGTTTGGTAGAAAAGAAAGGCTCAAAAATTCTGAGTAAATCCTTCTTTGAAATTCCTCCTCCTTCATCTGTCATAACCATCTCCAACGCATCTTTCTCCTCATTTTTATCTTTTTTAACCCGAATGGAAATATTCAGCTTCCCTCCCGTTGGCATTGCCTGAATAGAGTTAACTAAGATGTTCAAAAAGACTTCCTCTAGCCCGCGCGGATCTCCCCAGATAAGAGGAACATCTTCCTCGCAGCTCACTTTGGCTTTAATATCTTGCTCCTTCAACCGAAGCTCGAGAGAACTCAGAACATTATCAATTAGTTCTTTAGCGGAGATCCTCTTAAATCGAGTTGGCTGGACTCGACCCAGGTTAAGCATCCGGCCAATCAAATCATCGATTTTTTTCACATCGCCAGAAACTAAAGAAAAGAACTTATTTCTAAATTCTCCATCTTCGAATTTTTCAGGTAGTAACTCCGTGAAGGTCTTTATAGAAGAAAGAGGATTTTTGATCTCATGCGCCAATTGAGAAACCATAGACCCGATACTAGCCATCTTCTCAGTTTGTCGAATCTTTTCCTCTAGCTCTTTCATCTCAGTGAGATCGGTAAGAACAAAAATTACCTCCTTCTCTCCTCCACTATCTACAAAGGATACGCTTAAGCTGGCGATCAGGTCATCTTTTGATTCAGTTCTCAATGCTAAATCGGGAATAAAAACAGGTTCCCGACTTTTCCAAGCTCTCACAGCAATCTCGTCGAGTGGAGAAGGTAGTAATTCCAGACCCTTTCCCACCAATTGATTCGAGGAAACCGCTAACATTTGCTTAATCTTTTCGTTAATAGTTGTAATTTGACCTTCTTCATTAACCACAATAATCCCGCTATCTACATTCTCCACTATACGTTCATTGTATTCTTTCATCCTGTGGACTTGTTCAAAAAGCTGGGCATTGGCAAAAGCTATGACAGCTTGGTCGCTAAAAAGAGTTAACGCTTCAAGCTCGTAGGAAGAAAACCAATCACCGGAGTTTTTATCTCCTAGAAAAAGGCATCCTTGAAGATGATCTTTAAAAAAGAGCGGGATGACAAGTGCAAAATCGCTTTTTCTCAATTTCTCTTCTATATCATCATCCACCTCTTTTTCCCTCTTAATAGATGCATAAACCTCCTCTTTGAGTAACGCCTTTCCTCTCTTCTGCAGCACTTTTAAAAAACTGTGGTTTTCATTCCAGAAAATAGCTTCCCTGTCCCACATCTCACCCTTTCTATTCCCAACCTTTTGCGTCAAGCGATAGCTCCCCTTTTTCCCATCAAGTAACCAAAGAGTTCCCCAACTAGTATTAGCTGCTTCAACTACTGTTTGGAGGAAAAAACTGGATAAGGTTCTCTTATCCATAGTGGTTAAGAGTTCCTGGCTTCCTTCTACTATGCTCTGGTAAGAAGTCCGAGTTCGTTTGAAGACTAGCCTTTCCATTACATATTGAAGTCGCCAACGGATTGGTATTAACACAAACACCGAAAAAAAACTAATTCCTAGAACATACAAAAATGCTTTTAAATCCGAACTTATGACTTGAGGAAAGTAGTCAATTAAACGAAGACTGGCAAACAAAAATAGTCCCACGGTAATAACCGTAACAATAGAGTGAATCACTCCCCTACCCACAATGGTACGTAAATCCATTAGTCTCCGCTTCATCATACCATAGGCTATAATGGCCTCTTCTGCTAGAACCAAATATATGCCAAGCGGTAGTATGTTAATGCTATAAAGAGGTAAGAAAGTAGTTGTTCCTCCAATAAACCCGAGAATAGAGCCTACCAAATAGAAGCGTATCTCATTCCGCCTAAATCCCGAACTCTCTTTCAGAGCCATACCCAAAATAGAATAACCATAGATCACCATAGCTACAAACCCGAACATAAACAGGGGGTAAAAGCGACCAGGAACGAGATGATAATACCCTAACATAGGATTATACTTCACGGAGGTTACGAATAATTCTGTGAAATTTAAACAACCAGTAACCGAAGCGGCTGCGTATAAGAAAAAGAGTTGTCTCTTACGCCCTTTTGTGAATCCAAGGAGGGTAAAGGCAAAATGAATAAAGGCAACCGGAATGAAAATCGCTATTGACTGAGAGAGAGATAACCAGAAGACGATGGGTTGACCAAAGCAGCGATGAAACATAAATAGAATAAGAGCCCAAAGTCCCAAGGTAATGTTTATTAAAATAAACCCTGTAGTTTTCGGTTCGTGGTAAGCTTTAAGATAAACAAAGACGGATAACAAAAAGCTAAAAATGCCTACCGTTAAAAGTCCATAATGGTATAATGTAGCATACATAACATCAATACCTTTTCAGGATGACACAGGTATTATGCCCACCAAACCCAAAAGAATTAGATAGGGCAGTATTTATTCTGGCTATCCGAGCCTTATTCGGAGTATAATCCAAATCACATTCAGAATCAGGAAAATCATAGTTTATTGTGGGAGGAATAACGTTTCGTTCTATGGCAAGACACGTAACTGTCAAATCCATGGCTCCTGCTGCTCCCATCGCATGCCCATACTCAGACTTCGTAGAGGATATAGCCATATTGTAAGCGTGCTTTCCGAAAACTTCCTTTACCACATTTGTCTCTACTACATCATTTACTGGAGTAGAAGAGCCATGTGCATTAATATAATCTATACTTTCAGCAGCAATTTGGGAATCAGCTATCGCTAATCTCATTGCCCTAGAGGCCTGTTCTCCCTTAGGATCAGGCAATGTCATATTGTATGCATCGGTGCTGCTTCCTACCCCCGCAATTTCTGCATATACATGTCCACCTCGCCTCAGTACATGGTCGAGTTCCTCCAAAACCAACATACAGCTTCCCTCCCCTAACAGAAATCCATCTCTTTTTCTATCAAAAGGACGCGAGGCTGCCTCTGGATTCTCATTTCTTTTGGACATGGCTCCAGTTTTACTCACCGTGGCTACAAATAATGGAATAATAGGAGTTTCCACTCCTCCTGCCAAGATAACGTCCGCATGATTGTCCGCTATTCGCTTGAAGGCATAGGCAATCGCCGCAGAACTTGCCGCACAAGCCCCGGAGATAGTGACACTACCTCCTTTTAGACCCAATTCAATACATATCTGCCCTACACAAGAATCGTTATGGAATATAATGCTCAAAAGAGGACTGACTTTACGAACTCCCTTTTCCAAAAAAAACTTGTGTTGTTGTGCGGCAAACTCGCCTCCGGCTATTGCAGTACCCATAAATACCGTCACTCGCTCTCGGTCTTCCTTACTAAGATCAATAGCAGCATCCTCTATAGCCATCCTAGCCGCAGCAATTCCATAATGAGAGAAACGATCTGTCCTCTTGATCAACTTACGATCCAAGAAATCACAGGCGTTGAAATCTTTTACCTCAGCGGCTATTCTTACTGACATACCAGACGCATCAAAACGCGTTATCTTGCCAGCTCCGGATTTCCCTGATTCGAGAGACTCCCAAAAGTTTTCCTTCCCAATTCCTATAGGGCTAACAACGCCTAACCCAGTAATTACCACTCTTCTTCTGAGAACCATAATTAAATTATCCTTTCCCTTACCTTGAGTCTAAATTTTCTACCCAACCCTTAATCAACTAATCTTCAACAGTTTGTTAATCTTTGTTATTAGGTCTTTGCAACGCTCAGCTATGTGTAGCATTGATAGTTGTTTCGTCCTTTTCTTTTAGCACGATACATGGCAATATCGGCACACCCAATAAGACCATCACCATCCTTACCATGGTCAGGATAAATGGCAACCCCAATGCTAGTGGTGATATTAAGTCCACGATCTTCAACCTTAAATGGCTCCTTAAAAAGCTCCAGGACTCTCCGCGCAACGGTATTTATATCCGCCGTCGAACTAATTTCCGGCAACAACAACAAAAACTCGTCGCCCCCCATCCGAGCAATACTATCCTGCTTGCGCAAAGCACTTCTAATTCTTCTGGCAACAGCTTGCAATAACTTGTCTCCAATTTTATGCCCCAAAGTATCATTGATATTCTTGAATTTGTCCAAATCGAGCATCATAATACAGAACCCGGATCGGTTGCGCTCTGCTCGATGTTGTGCCAGCCCAAGATGGTTATGGAACAGTTCTAGATTGTAAGCTCCAGTCAGACTGTCGTGGGTAGCCAGATAGAAAAGCTGTTCTTCTCTCTCCTTTCGTTCGCTGATGTCTTTCGTTATAAATACAAATAACTCATGTTGACCCAACGAGTTCTTAATAACACTTGCAGAATATTCGACTACAAACTCCTTACCGTCCTTAGTTAAGAACACACACTCTACATTCCTAACAGAGCCTCTTTCAAGCGTCCTTTTCATCTTCTTTGCCACTTTCTCCCGGTCTCCTGGAGCAATTAAGTCAAAAACACTCTTACCAACAAGCTCCTCCTCCGAAGAAAAACCATGAAGATCCAAAGTCGCTTGGTTACACTCCGTTATAACCCCCTTCGAATCCGTCGCCGTAATAGCGTCAGGACAAAATTTTAGGATGCTCTCAAGTTTTTTACCTTTTTCCTCCAGCACCTTCTGCACCTCCTCGCGTCCAGTGATATCCTCATAAAAAACCACATATTCTCTACTATTAACCTTTACAGGCCAAAGTCGTATTATCTTTCTCGCGTCAACTCCCCTCTTAACTTGAACTCTCCTACCACTTCCATCCCAGAGAGACTCTGTGAGTAATACCGAAATATCCGTAGTCCACATGAGCGTAATCAAGGTGTAATCTACCCACCTTAAAGCCCAATCCCGCCGTCACGCCAGAACCAGCCTCCTGATTACTCTCATAGCCGAGCCTTAAAGCCACAAAGGCCTCTCCCATAGCCGTGGCTCTCGTATTGACCCCCCGTTGGAGAAAAGTAGCCGTTACAGCCGCAGTTGAACTGTACATACTTAAAACCAAAATACAGACCCCCAACCCCAAACTCATTAAAATACCACGTATCTTTTTCTCCTTTCTTAAAATGACAATATGCGTCTTTTTTGTACTGTATATTTTGCGAAATTTCCTGCGCTTAATTTCCTTATCTCTCAGACCCCTCAGTTATTTCTGCTCTCTTTTTCTCCCTATAAAGTGAGCTATACTCCCTATAAAGTGAGCTATAGTAAGGGCTATTCCAATAAATAATGTCATAAAAGCAGCCAAGGTTAAGATAAATGCCACTAAAACATCGATCTCGGAAAAAAAGTTTCGTACCTGCATAGTCATAAATAAAGCCAAACCGATCGCAGCCAATATTAATCCAGCAGTGAGATGATTGCCTCTTTTTTCCATTTCATATCTCCTTACCGATAGTATACTTTCATCTCTCGCAACTCTTGAACTAAAGCTCTCCTCTGTATTAACCAGCGGAATATCATCTAAGGTAAAATTATGCCTTCCCTCTTGAGCTCCTTCCTTTTTGACATTAACCACAACCCCTACATCAAAGAAGGCCTTTCTCAAAACCCCCAACACCCTATACAGTTGAGACCTGCTAATATTAATTAGCAGATTCATTATATTCTTCTTTTAACTATCTATCTCTTCCAAATTACTATTCTAACCGTGTTTCCCTCATTATTCCAAATTCATTACCACTCAATAATATTATATGTCCCCCATTCTCTCTTTCTACCACAACTAAAAAAAATCAAATTAAAAAGCTCATTTTCCCCCATTTCAACTAGAAATAATGAGTCTAAAATTGGTTTCTTCCTGTTGCCTGCCCTGCCGAAGAGACCATAGTACATTGTCCATTAAAAAAAGCACCCTTAGCAACAACCAGCGCGGAAGTGGTTATCTTTCCCTCCAGGCTTCCCGAGGAAAAAATTTCTACTCGCTCTTTACAAACAACACTCCCAATTATTTTACCGCCAATCGCTGCTGATTTAGCTTCAATATCACCTTTAATAACAGCATCTTCTCCTACTACTACACTTGCTTGGCTGATAATCTTTCCTTCGAATTTACCATCGATATAAATACTATTTCTATCGTTTAACGTCCCCTTAAACTCCGCACCTTTTCTTATGACCGTTTCGCCTTCATCCCCCATTTTTTTACCAAACATTTCTCATCTCCTAATAAGACCCAACAAAACCCAAGTAACTATAGGATAATATTCCTTAATATATCACCTATTTTTTAACCGAAGAACAGTGGTTTTTGTATCGTATTAGGATTCTGTTTCTTTTGTTCTCTCTCTTAAGTCTTTTGTGGGCTCGGCAGCAGAATCCGGAGTTGTTTCTTTGACTCTTTCTTCTTCAATGTTAATCACGATATCGACAACCTTACCAGTTTGACTTAGTGTTTCTAGAACTTGCTGTAATTGAGTCTCTTTAATATTAAGCACTATATTCATCATATCGTCCTTTTAATTCTATAGTATTTCTTACTAAACTAGTAGGTTTCGATTTCTCCTCTTTTTCTAAAGATTTCCGAGCTCCTACTACCCAGTTATATGTACTTTTTGTGACGCCTCCTACCTGTATTTTTTAAGAACAACTTTTAGTCTATCTCTACCACAAGATTCGGTTTTGTCAAGCTCGAGACCGAAGGGGAGGATTGCCAGGCTCTGTCTATATTGAGCTGAATGCATTTGTGCCGACGCTCAAAGAGCGTCGGCACTAGCCTCATCAAGTGTTAGGGGGTAAAGATAGTAGCTTAAAAAGACCTTTGGCGGGACAAGCGGGGTGAAACAATATGTAGAGTTTGTCAAAATGTGATCCCCAGAGTGATTCGATGAGTATTACCTAAGTCACCGTAAGAAATGTAGGCGTAATCAACAGCAGTACGAGTTGTTCTCAAACCAAACCCCATAGCTATTCCCTCTCCGATATCTTGATCTGTTCTGTAGCCTAACCTGAGGGCTAATGAATCAACAAACCGCCATTCAGCACCAATACAGTAATATAGGTTGTTATCGAGACATTTAACCAGGTCAAGAGCGAAGGTTATGGTCTCCGATTGTGAGGCTGCCCCGACTCTAAAAGTTAACGGAAGAGGATCGTCGGCTAATTGAGTGCCTATGTTTTGAACAGCTAATCCTACAACAGATGAATCGCCTATCGGGTACAGAAGGCCAATTGTTGCCAGAAAAGCATCTTTTCGATCTCCCTTGATAACATCCTGGAGGGTACTTAGGGTGAGACCCCAGGATATCTCGCCGAACTTGTTGCCGTAGCCAACAGAAAGGTGAGTATCCGAAGCGCTGAAATCTCTGGTAGGACTACCGTATTCATCTCTTCCTTCTATAATCCCAATATCAATGTAATTTGCGCCTAGTCCGATCGTTCCCTGGGATAGGGGAAGAGCGAGTCCTAAATATCCTCGTTTTATATCTGCAAACCAGCTATTATAGGTTAGGGAAACTTCCTTTTTATTAAGATGGGCTAGCCCAGCCGGATTCCAGTAGAGCGCGGTTGCATCCTGCACTACAGCGGTAAAGGCTCCTCCCATAGCGGCTGCCCGGGCCCCAACCTCGATTTTGAGAAAACTTGCCGCTGTTGTTCCTGCACCATTTGCATAACAGAAAGAAGATAGCAGCAAGGTTCCTATTAGTCCTATGCTCAGTGATATTTTTCTCATTAATTTGCCTCCAGAGAATCAAGATACTAATCAAAATTAGTCTGTCACGGCGATTTTACCCATCTCCTTGCTTGTGGTTCCATCATAGATAATATAAAAATATATGCCCCTGGCAACATTGACTCCCATTCGGTTGCAGCCATTCCAGGTAGCGGTTAGAGAACAACCTTTATTCTGTATCTCCGTTCCCTCTCTTAATACTTTAATGAGCGTTCCAGTGATGTCGTAGATGAGAACTTCTGTATTATTGGAGCCGGAGGAGATATTGGCTATTGTGAGAGTTTGGCCTGAGCGAAAAGGGTTCGGATAGACAATTAGAGGAAGCAAAACCTCGAAAGAGAACTTTGCGGTTAGAGAGCTTTCTTCCTCAGGAACGTTCCCTGCCTCATCACAGGCTCTAACTTTGAACGTGTATTCTCCCAGGGAAAGAAGATAGTTGGTACTCTTTTCAGGAGACCATGAAGACCACTCCTCGTCATATCCTTTCATAAAGTAGCTATAAAGGAGACGTTCTTTGGGAGTTACGTTATCGGAGCCTTGCCATTCAAAATGAGCCTCGATCGTGGGAATATTTTCAATAAGCTTAGTAGGAGGGCACACAGTCAATCCGACTCCAGGAGCAATTCCATCGAGCTCTTTGGCTAGGCAATTAGCAGCATTCAGCCGACCTCCGGCAAAGAGGTATCCTTGTAGATCGGGATTTGTATCGATATTTTCTAGGATTATTTTCTTTATTTGCTCGGGGGATCTTGCGGGAAGCAATCCTTTGAGAAGACCTGCTACTCCGGCCACGTAAGGAGTGGCCATGGATGTTCCCGAAGCATAAGCATAAGGGGGATAAGCTTTATCGGTTGGCAAAAGGGAAAGAATGTCGAGACCAGGAGCAGCCATATCTACAGTAGTTCTTCCCCAATTTGTACCCCAAAAACGAGTGTTAACCAAATTATCTGAGGAGTCGCTAGCTGCTACGGAGATGATGTTACCTAGAGGATAGCTAGCAGGGTAGGTGGTGAGGTTAGGATATCCGGCGTCGTTATCTTTTCTATAGTTTCCGGCGGCAAAAAGGCATAAAGCCTCAGAAGATCTGATTGCGTCCTCCATGGCAGGATCTGGCGCTCCCCACCTACCCCAGCTGTTACTGATTATCTTTGCACCCATATTTGCAGCGTAAGCGAGTGCTTCGATGGCCTCAGAGGTTGTCCCTACTCCATATTCAAGAAACTTCAGAGGCATTATGTTGACTTGCCAATTTACTCCTGCAATTCCTTGGCTATTATTTCCCACTGCGCCGATGATTCCAGCCACATGGGTTCCGTGCCAATCTTTTCTATCATAAACACTATTATCGTCGTTTTTGAAGTCCCAGCCGTGAACATCATCAATATAGCCATTATTATCGTCGTCTATTCCGTTATTGGGGATTTCGCCAGGGTTGGTCCAAATATTGGAAATCAGGTCCGGGTGGTCGATTTGGACTCCCGTATCTACTACGGCAATCACTACTTTCTTGTTTCCTGTGGACCGGAACCAGGCTTCCAGAGCACTAATATCTGCATCCTCTTGTCCTCCATTTTGTCCCCTATTGTCAAGAGCCCATTGGTCTTCAAAATAGGGATCATTGGGAGAAAGCTGAGGTTCGACTGAGTTAAAAGAAAATAGTTTGTAGTTAGGCGTTGCATAGACTGTGGCAGAACTCCGGTTGTAATCTCCTAGCGCCTTATGAATTTTTACTTTTCTTTGCTCTAATTTGAGATGATAAATCTTTAGGCCGTTAGGGAAGGAAAATACCTTATAGGGGAAAGCCCCTACCTCTTCATTTAATGAGGCTATCTCATCTTTGGATACTCCTTCTCTGAATCGTACCAGAATTTCCTCTTCAGCGAATTCCATAATCTCTTTTTCGTAGTAAGGATTCAACGTTGGGGGGATTGTAGCTAGATTTCCTGGGGAAGAGTGAACATTTGGCCCTAGGAGGAGAGATACCAGCAAAAATATGGAAATCAGGATCTGTCTCTTAACCATTGCCCTGCCTTTCTTGAAGATTGAATTGTCACAAGAAACAAAAAAGCCGTTCTC
>Ga0114925_10000768_pt1 | contig 14975 bp, 16 predicted proteins | sample SumtaG_2_FD_87287 | JGI IMG/M metagenome (GOLD analysis project Ga0114925, IMG submission 87287) | Deep subsurface microbial communities from Indian Ocean to uncover new lineages of life (NeLLi) - Sumatra_00607 metaG | ecosystem: Environmental > Aquatic > Marine > Oceanic > Sediment | place... | reverse complement strand
ATATTGCTCCATTTGAGTTGACCCAGAACTGGTTAACCTTGTACCAATAGTAAGGAAAATCAAAACCCAATGGAAACGGTCCAACATTATTGTCATCACTGAGACCAGTAACCTGTGTTCCTATACCTGTTATATCAACCCAGTTATATGTAGGACCAGCTGGATGATCACTATCTCTCCAGATGTAACCGTAAGCATCTATTGTGTCACCTCTAACAGGGCCAAAGACTACTCCTTGGTTATTAGAAAGTGAGGTCTGTGTGCCAAATAGTGCAGTTGATATAAGTAGAAAAGAGATTATTATAAAGAACTTCACCTTCATTTAATACCTCCTTGTTGATTAAGGATGATTAAAAAATACTTTCACCTCCTTTCTGTTTAATCTTTAATCTAAATTTAAGGTCGCAGAGCGAGCTCTGCTACTCCAATACTCCAGTGAAAAGATTACCACATATTTAAAAATTTGCAAGTCTTTTTTTAAAAAAAGATAAAAAATTATAACAGACAAAACAGAGCGTAAATTTTATTAATAACAGGGATTTTTTTCTATCGCTCCTCTCGAAAAGCATTCTCAAAATACTCTATCTCAAACGAAGTTTTTTTTCTTATTAAAGATAGCACATCAAATCTAATATCCTTTTTATCGTAAAGGTCATGTGTTACAAGATAATATTTTGCAGCTTTTATAATTCTCCTCATCTTCTTTTTGTTAACCGCCTCTTCAGGATAACCATAATCATTTGATTGCCTTGTTTTAACTTCTATAAAAGCAATGAGGTCGTTTCTTGTAGCAATGATATCTATTTCACCGACCCTGGATCTGTAATTTGCTTTTAGTATCCTGAATCCCTGTTTTTTCAGAAACAGAATGGCTCTTTTTTCTCCATCAATACCAATAGCTCTTCTATTTAACACTATAGTGATAGTATAAACAACAGAGGTTATAGAGAGAACACGGAGGATTAAATTTGTTAGCAAAAGGAATTTTGGTAAGAGAATGAAATTTTTATTTTTATTATTCTTTCATCTCTTATGTTCTCTTCCAATCCCTGTTAATTCTGTGGTCAAAGCTTTTTTTCTTTGAAGAAATCAATTTGAGGGGGCTGAAGCTCTTTCTATGTATCCTGCAAGGACCAATTTTTAAAAGCGTTTCGATATGATATTTTGTACCATATCCCTTGTTTTTTGAAAACTTGTAAACAGGAAACTCTAAATCATAGAGTTCCATTATCCTATCCCTGAAAACCTTTGCAATTATGGATGCTGCTGCAATTGAGAAACAGAGATTATCACCTTTTTTTATACCTGTTTGTGGTATCGGGAGTCCAGGTATTTCATAGCCGTCAACAAGGATATGGTCAGGAAGAAACTTTAGTTTATCAATGGCACGATACATCGATTCAAATGTTGCTTTAAGAATATTTATTTTGTCTATTATATGAGCATCAACACACCCTATAGCAAAGGTTATTGCATTATCTATAATATCTGAAAAAAGTATCTCTCTCTGAAGGGGTGTCAGTTTCTTTGAATCTTTAATCTTTTTGTTGCAGTAACCTTTCGGCAAAATTACCGCAGCAGAAACAACAGGGCCTGCAAGAGGTCCTCTTCCAACCTCATCTATGCCTGCAATAAAGTCTGCCCCCTTTCTCCACAGTTTCACTTCGAAACCAAGCATTCTATCTCGCTTCCTTTACTTTTGCCTTCTTTCCTTTTCTTCCCCTCAGATAGTAGAGTTTTGCCCTTCTTGTTTTTCCTCTTTTTATCACTTTTATTTTTTCAAGTGTAGGTGAGTTGAGGGGGAATATCCTCTCAATTCCAATTCCCTGTGTTACCTTTCGTACTGTGAATGTCTGACTTATCCCTTCACCCCTTTTCTTTATAACGGTCCCCTGAAATCTCTGAATCCTTGTTTTACCACCCTCCTGAATCTGTACAAAAACCTGAACTGTATCTCCAGAATTAAATGCAGTTATTTCTTTTTTCTCAGTTTCTTTCTTGTTCACATTTCCTCCATTATCTCTTCTTTGAGTCCAATAGATCAGGACGACGGGATATCGTTCTCTTTAGCGACTCATGTGCTCTCCACTCCTCTATGCTTTTATGGTTACCCGATAGAAGAATACTGGGAACAGTCATACCGCGGAATTCTCTCGGCCTTGTATAGTATGGTGAATCAAGTTTTCCTGACATAAATGAATCACTTTCGGCAGAATCAAAATTGCCCAGAACAGCGGGTAACAATCGAGAAACAGCATCAACAATTACCAGTGCAGGAATTTCTCCCCCACTTGTGATATAATCGCCTATGGAGATTTCTCTGTCAATAAGATGTTCTCTTATCCTTTCATCAACACCTTTGTACCTGCCACAGATGAGTATAATATGCTTATTAAGAGAAATCTCTACAGCGAGTCTCTGATCAAATCTCTCACCCTGGGGAGAAAGCAATATGACTTCACTTTCCGATTTTCGCATCGACTTGAGTGCATTATAGATGGGTTCCACTTTCATAATCATCCCAGGACCACCACCGAAAGGATAATCGTCCGTTGATTTTGCTTTATCCGTTGTGTAGTCCCTGAGATTATGTACATTTATTTCAAGCACTCCAGTATCAATTGCTCTTTTGATAATAGAATATTTAAGGGGGGTGGTGAAGATATCAGGGAAGATTGTCAGTATATCAATTATCATATTATGTAACTCCGAAATTCCTGTCTACAATTATTTCTCTCTTCTCTATAGAGATTTCTTTTATTGCTTCTTTTACTGCAGGAAAAAGAGTCTCTTTATCACCTTCTTCAACAACAAATACATCGTTTGCTGGAAGTTGCCATACCTCTTTTAGTCTACCTATCCGATTCTTTGATTCGTCATAGACCTCAAGTCCAACAAGATTGTGGATATAGTATCTGTTTTTAGGGAGAGAAAAAAGTGTTTCATCTTTTATGCAAAGTGAGCTTCCAACAAGTCTTTCAGCACAGGAGATCGAATTTATTTCCTTGAACCTTATAATTGCAAGATGCCTGCTAAGGTGGCAGTAAGATATAGTTAACTTTTCTAATTTTCCATTCTTTATAGAGTAAATTGATGAGATATTCTTTAGTCGGTCGGGAATATCAGAAAGAGCGAGAACTTTCAACTCTCCCTTTATTCCGTGGGTTTTAACAACTTTTCCTATGGGAATAAAATCATCATCCATTTACTCAAGGATTTCAAGGACAGCCCGCTTTCCTTGTTTCATTGATGCTGCTGTTATAATAGTTCTTATGGCTTTTGCTGTCCTTCCTTCTTTACCAATAATTTTACCTAGATCTCCAGAACCTACTCGAAGTTCGAAAACGGTTGTTTTTTCTCCCTGGATTTCCTGGACCTTAACCATTTCTGGGAAATCGACCAGTGACTTTGCAATACTCTCTATCAGTTCTTTCATCGTCTACTCCTCCCTTTCAGACTTAACCTTTTTCTTTTCTGCTTCTTTCTTTTTAACCTTTTTCTTCTCTATCTCTTTCTTTTCTTTGCCCTGCTGTTTTTTTAGTCTCTTAATCAGACATCCAACCGTATTGGTAGGTTGGGCTCCCTTTTTCTGCCATTCTTCTACTTTTTCGAGATCGAGGACAATGTCGTCTTGACTTCGTGGATTATAGTGGCCAATAGTCTCTATAAATTTTCCATCACGCGGGCTTCTTGAGTCTGCAACCACAATTCTATAGAATGGTTTCTTTCTGCTACCGATTCTTCGCAACCGTATCTTAACTGCCACAGAGTTTTGTCACCTCCTTCCTATTTATTTGATTAAATATAACACAACAAATGGCTATTGTCAAGACCTTAAGCAAAGATTTCTGAAAAAATCAGAAATCTCTGGTTGATGACCATTTAAAAAAGTAACAAATGAGTTAAACAGATAAACATATAAGTCAATTTTCTGTGGGAATCTGTGGTTAAATTAGCACTTACTTTAGTAGTTTTTTTAAGGTTTTTAAATTTTGTGCATAGTATTCTTCACCACCAGGTGTTTCAAGTATCATTGGAAAATTTTTAAATTTTCTATCGTGTAATAACAATCTGAATCCTTCTTCTCCTATAAAACCTTTCCCTATGTGCTCATGCCTGTCAACTCTCGTTCCGAGTTCCTTCTTTGAATCATTAAGATGAAAAACGAAGAGTTTCTCAAAACCTATTACTGAATCAAATAATTTAAACGTCTTTCTATAGGTTCCTCTCTTTCTAATATCATATCCAGCAGCAAATGTATGACATGTGTCGTAACAGACTCCAATGTGCCCTGGATATTTTGTGTATGATATGATATCTCTCATATGTTCAAACCTGTAACCCACATTTGTTCCCTGACCCGCAGTAGTCTCGAGCAATATTTTTACATCCTGTGGTGGTTCCTTTTCAATCACCCGATCAAGGCTTTTAGCTATTTTTTTCAAGCATCTGTCTTCTCCATCCCCCATATGAGAACCAGGATGGAAGACAAGAAAGGGGATATGAAGAGCTTTCGTTCTTTGTAACTCTACCAGAAAACCTTCCCTAGATTTCTTTAATTTATCCTTATCCGGACTTCCGAGATTGATAAGGTATGATGTGTGAACACAGACCATCCTTATTTTTTCTATTTCACAATTTTTTTGAAAAAGTGAAATATCCTTTTCATTTAAGGGAGGGGATTTCCATATTCTCTGGTTTTTACTGAATATCTGCATTGCAGTGCACCCAAGTGCACGTACTCTTTGAGGTGCAAGATAAATTCCACCAGATATTGATATATGTGCTCCAAGATATGGCATTGATTCTCCAATATTAGAGACCATTCGTAACAGAAACCGACTTCATATATGTATAGAGAAGAAATAAGTTGGTGTCAAGAGAAAACATTTAACCCACCATCAACATAAACACTTTCACTCTCGAAGCAATCTCACTTTTTAATTGTTAACGTGTAATATTATAGTTGCATTCATTAGCGAAAAATGTTATACATATTTTAACTTGAAATACATGACATCGTTTAAGAGAAGCTTTAACAATAAGTAAAGGAGGCTTTATGAAAAGGTTCATTTATATAGGGACTATTCTATTTCTTCTCCTATCCTGCAGTGAGAAAAAAACAAGCACTGTTTTGTTTAAGGAAGGGAAAGAGCTTTTTAATCAGCAGAAGTATAACGAGGCAATAGCAAAATTCACCGAAGGCATTCAACTTTCACCAAATTCTGCAGTTGGGTATAATCTGATTGGAATGGCTTACAGGTTTAAGTATAATGCAGAAAGAGACGCTTCGTTAAGGGAAAAGGAGATTGATGCTTTTAAGAAAGCCATAGAGTGTGATAGTACATTCTGGGTCGCATACATAAATCTTGGAGCAACATACTTTTACAGCGGGAAAAAAAAGGAAGCAGTACCTCTATTTGAGAAGGCATTGATATTAAATCCTGAACATAATGAGAGGGAGGAGATAGAAAAAATGATAGATGAAGGAAAATCAGTGGAACAGGGGGAATGATGAAAAAATTATATTTTTCACTTTTTTCCATTTTCATACTCTTCTCAGGTATGTTTGCAACACCTCTCAGAATTATTGGAATGGGTTCGCTCGACCTTATCGTTGAGGATGAATCGAATAGGATTAATCTATTTGATTACGGAAGGAATGTTGCAGGTCTCTACAATGACGAAAGGGGTTCATCTATAAAATCGTACATTACTTATGGAAAGATTAAATACTCTGATACGAGTGGCACAACTGGACCTGAAATTAGCTACTGGGGAATTAACCTACCAGATTATTTCTCACCGCCGATTGATATTGAGAATACAATGAAAACTCTTTCATTTCTTGAGGGTATTCCAACAGGGGGTATCGTTACATTTAGAACGGAGGGAGGGTTTGCGTTTTGTGGAATGGGTGCATACTCATCGAAAAAAATAAAATTTGAGACGTTTGTAATTGATGCATCCTCACCCATAGGCTGTCTTATTATTTCAAAAAAATTCGGTATGTATTCTGTTGGTTTATCCGGTGGGTATACTAAACTGACATTCGGAGACAATAATGATAACTTTGAAACCTGGCAAACATTAAAAACTATTAAAGGGGGTATTGCAGTATGTCTTTCGCCTCTGCTGGAAATTGGCTTCAGTGGAGGATATGCATTCCCAGAGCGTGGATTTAAAATTGTAGCTTTATACCAGGGAAATGCATACTCAGGAGGTGTACAGGCTATTGCAAAGGTTCCCGGATTGCTTAAATTTGGGACAAAAATAGATTTCCTTAGAACTGATCTTGATGAAAAAATAATTGAGGGCGGTGTATCTTTGGAGAGTGGGGAGGTGAGTGAAACGGATTTTAATTTTGGTTCACGATTACTCTTTTCATCTATTCTTTTTCCCTTAAAAGCAGGAGTAAATTACAATTACAGAAGGATACATTCTATTTACAATACTATATTAATTTCGGACTTTGATAGTTCCTCATCAGTTACAAATTTTGGTTTAGGTGTTAGCTATGCAATGCCTCTTTTTACACCGGGGATACAGTATAACCTTTATAATAAAACATCCACTGATAATTTGGATAATGGAGAAAGTACCAATTCAAGCAAGTGGAATGTGCGGTTTGGAGGTGAAGTACCTCTTACAATTATTACTTTGCGCGCAGGTTATATAATCGCTAAAGAAGACCCTGATACTGATAGAGAGAATGATGAATCAAAAAGTAGAAGTATTACACTCGGTGCAGGGATACAATTTCCCCTCCAGCCATTCAAGATAGAAGTTGCATATGTTAACAAAGAGACGCAGCCAGTAGATAACCCAGATGATAGCAAGGAAACCGAAAACTCAATCTATGCAGCTCTAAAACTGAGATTTTAAAGGGGTCAGGTCTTCACTTTTGACATAAAATTATGGCAAGACCATTAAGATTATCATTTGAGAATGCAGTTTATCACATAACTGCAAGAGGTAATAGGAAAGAGAACATATTTTACTCTGACAGAGACAGAAATGTATTTTTAGATAAGATGAATGAGACATTTGTAAAATTCTCATTTGTCTGCTATGCCTATTGCCTTATGGATAATCATTATCACCTTGTTATAAAAACACCACTTCCCAATATTTCGGAAGGGATGCACAACCTTAACACCTCTTATGCCAATTGGTTCAAAGCAAAGCATGATATTGTAGGTGTTGTATTTCAAGGTAGGTACAAGTCAATCCTTGTTGATGAAGATAATTATGCTTTAGTAGTAACAGTATATGTTCATGTAAATCCACACAAGGCAGGGATAGTTAAGAATCCTGAAGATTATAAATGGAGTAGTTACTTAGACTACATTGGTGAAAGAAAACCAATTATAGAGAGGCTTGATAAATCATTTATTTTAAATAGATTCGATAGTGATTTAAGTAGCGCACAGAGAAAATATAAGGTTTACGTTCTTGGAAATATGAACATGAAAAATCCTTTAGAGAATGCATATAAAGGAATTGCTCTTGGGAACGATAGTTTTATAAAGGGTATAGAAAAAAGAATAAAATCTTTTGGCAAAAATAGGGAGATTCAAGAAACAAAATTTGAAGAGTCGTATAAAACAGAAGATATAATTAGCAAAATAGTAGAAGTATTCAAAATAGAGAAGAAAGAAATCTTTAGAAAAAGAAGAGGGAATGTATACCGTCAATTAACACTGTATTTGCTTAAGAGATTCACTAGTTTACCATTGAAAGAGATTGGAGGATTGTTCGATATTGATTATACTGCTGTTTCCCAAGCGTTTAGGAGATTTGAAAAAAGAATTAAGTATGATAAAAAGGTTTTAGGTATGAAAGAGAAAACAGAAGAAGCGTTGACTGAAAAGTTATGTCAAAAGTGAAGACCTGACCCCTATGATCCGTTTGACGGTTGATTGTATTATCGATATTGAGGGAAAGATTGTTTTGATAAAGAGGGAAAATCCACCTTTGGGATGGGCAATCCCTGGTGGTTTTGTTGATGAAGGTGAAACAGTAGAGGTTGCTGTAAGAAGGGAAATGAAAGAGGAAACGAACCTTAGTCTTGAAAATCTAAAACAGTTGCATGTCTATTCAGACCCTGCGAGAGATCCTCGTGGTCATACGGTATCTGTGGTTTTTACAGCAGTTGGTGTTGGGGAACCAAAAGCACAGGATGATGCTAAGGAGATAGGTTTGTTCACTGAGGATACACTACCCGACGATATTGCATTTGACCACAGAAAAATCCTCACCGATTATTTCCAGAGAATTTAACCACGTATCTAAGTTAGGATTATGTAAGGACCGAGTGAAAAAGTTCTGCATTTCACGGGGTAAACATTTGACATAGAAATAACCTTCACAATTTATCAGCAGCCATTACCTCTTCTAAAAATGCTTCTTCAGGCAATGCACCTTCAAATGTGATCTTTTCATTGATAACAACCTTTGGTACACCAGATACATTGTATTTTTGTGAGAGCGGGATAAATTCGGTTGCATCTATAGCATCAGCACTTATTTTATCGCTGATGAATGCAAATTTGTGTGCAAACTGCACAGCAGCAGGACAGTATGGTCAGGTATTTGTAACAAAGACCTGGATATGTACAGACTTTGAAAGTGTTTTAATTCTCTCGATGCTTTTTTCAGTTAACCCTGTTTCTCCCGTTGAGACCATAATAATGTCCTGAATGAGAGAAGTAAATTCATATCCAGCTGGTAATCCATAAAGACGAATGCCGTAATCCTTTTCATCCATAACGATAATAGCAGGTATTTTATCTATCTTATATGCATCTTTCTCTTTCTTATCAATATCAAATTTGAAAATCTTAAGCGAAATCTTATCTGAGAGAGATGCGATCTCCTCGAGAAGTTGATGTGTTTGCTGACAGAATTGACATTCTAATTCCATTGTAAAATAGGTGAGCTTAACTGGATTTTTAAGGCTTTTCTCAAGTTTCTTTCTCACATCTTCCTTTACTTCATCTGGCAGTATTGACATGGTACCTTCCTTTTTAATCTTATTAATCAAACATACTTCTTTCTTGGTTGTGTTACTAATATTTAAATTTGAATTTTACACCGAGATTGTGACTTCCATCCTCTTTTCTTTCCCCAATGATATAACTTCCTTTCCATACCCTGTATTCAATTTCGAACTCATCCTTTGAAGTTGCAAATATGTCATGAGTAACTCCCAAATAGAGATCCTTTGAAATATATTTCCCGACAGTTAGTTTTGCAGTTTTTTGGGCTCCGAAGAGCTTGGTTTCTAAGTCGATAGCATCAATACCAAGTGTGGTTTGAAATTCACGGAGCAGTGTCTGTCTTATCCAGTAACACGCTGCTTTATCTGAAAGGCTGCTAACATTTGCAAGGGATGTTATGTCCTCCAGTGATGTGATATTCAGGCTTAAGAGAAGAATGATATTCTCTTCTGTAAATGAAGGGTTAGAGGAAGTTAGGCTGAATTCCGGTCGCTGCATTGTTCCACTAACATTCAGATAAACAATTGCTGTTGTATCCCGTGCTTTTGAACCCCTATTAGGAGAATATTTGTAATGCACCTTTGTTTCTGCACGAAGCTCAATCTCTGGATTAAATTCAGGAGAATTTGTAAACCTGAAAACTCCCTTTTCAATGGTAAATGTATGGTCAAGGTAGTATATGAATCCCCTTTTTGTTTCGAAGGAACCAGAAAGCTGAGGTACATTTCCAGTTCCTTTTGCAAATATCTTACCTTTGAGTTCAACATCCACATCTTCATTCTTTAACCAGATATTTCCTTCATCTGCTGATATTTTCAAGTCGTAAGAAAAGTCACCGCTTCTGATACCTTCTTCCCGTTTCCTTCTGAATGGAATTGTTATGTCACCTTGTTCAATATCTAATGATCCTAAAAGGAGGAGTTTGGAGAAGGGTCCTTTCAGTTCTATCTGAGGGTTTACTGTGAGGTAGAAATCCTTGAAACCTGTAATTGGTATATGTTCACCAGATATTAGTAAGTCAATAGATTCCGGTTTAATGCCATGCAGGTTAAATCTTCCCTTTAGATCCAAATATCCATCTTCAACAGTACCTCGTATGTTCTTTATCTCGATCGCTTCCTTTGTGAGTTGAAGATACCCATCAGTGTTTTTCATCCTTATTCCGAGGAAAGGAATATAGACGTTTGTTGAATAAATCCTCAGATCTCCTTTCATATCGATCTTACCGACTGTTCCCTTTCCTCTTATTGTCCCGTAAACTTTTCCGCCTTCGTAATGACAGTATCTGTTAAAAGGATAAAAGATCCAATCGCCGAGATCGTTTGCTGTAATAGTAAATTCAATTCTTCGAGTCCTATCTTTTTTCTTTCTGAATATGGTTAAGGGGATAATGCCTTTTGCTTCTGATATTTCATCACCTTTCAAAATCTTTAATGATGCAATTTGAATCTCATCGTTAAAATACTCAAAGGTACCAGATATTTCATCTGCACGCATTTCTTCGAGAAAGAAGTTTCGTGAGTTAAAATTCAGTCTTAATCTTGGATTTCGAAGTGAACCCTGACCTGTGATTTCAAAACCAAATGTACCACCTAAATCTTTATCAAATTTTAGAAGACCTGAGATTGCTCTGAGATCGAGACTATCACCTTTCATTTTGATCTTGTAATCTAATCCCTTATTCATCTCAAGATCGATTACTATCGGATTATTCGTTAGAAACAGGATGCCATCTTTCAGCCTCATTCCATCCTTTACTATTTCGATTTCCAATCTCTCTTTATTTTTTATCTCTGCATTATTGAACTTCAGGTTTAATGTATCTACCATAAAAAAGAGATTCCCATTTTCCTTTGTTATATTGACCTTAGAATAAAGATATATTTCTTTTCCCTGTGATAAGAAGGAGAAACTTTTGATAGTTGTATCAGAGATTATTGAAATTCTTAAACTATCCAGATGGGTATTGAGAAAATCGATATCTTTTATCACGAGGTGGGAATTCTCACCTTGGATATTAAAGTTAACTATAGCTCTTAGATTTTTACCTTTCATATTCTTAAAGCAAGGTTCGTCATAGTCTATCTTTGCCTGAACTATCCTTTTACCTTCTCGTTCTTCATAAGTGCCTTTCATGCTGAGATAACCCCCTACATCGTTTATTCCGAAGAGTTCAAGAAGAGGTGAAAGGTAGAAATTGTTCGATTTCACATAGAATCTCTTTTCTTTACCCCATAAACCTTCAACATTTATTGATGTCCCTTGCAAATATAGGCTCATCTTCCTAAGATTGATTATTTTATTATTATACGATACATCTGCATCGAGTGAATCTATATCGAAGTTTTTTATAAAACTTTTTGCAAGGTGTGCTTTGATCTCTATCTCTCTTTTAACGGGATCACCTATATTACTCCCTTCTGCAGTGATTTCTCCTGTGAGTTTTCCATTCCAGTTTTTCCTGGTAAATTTTGTGATGATATTATCAAGAACAAGTTCATGTACCTTTGTTTCAAAATCGAAATTTTTATCTATCAGATTGTAATGTCCATTTATAAATACCTCACCATGAGGAGGTTTCCATAGGATTTTTTTAATGTCTAAATGTTCTTTCATTAAAGTAAGGTTGCACAAAATCCCTCCAAGGGAGTCCTCTTTATAGGTAATATTTGAAACTGAGAACGAACCATCTGCTTCAATATTTTCCCTTTTTCCCTTGAGGTCTAATTTGCCTTTTAGTGTGCCTCTAATATAATCTTCCTTTCTTACAAAAAGTTTTGATATCTCTTCAAGGGATAGTTTCTTAATATCTATTGATAATCCTTCGCTTTCATCAAAGAGATTACCGTTGACGAAGAGCAAAGAATTACTGGTTTTCAAGGAGCAGCTTAGAAGAGAAATAAAGTCATTTTTGAAGATTATGATTCCTGAAATAGATTTTATATCTGTAATGGGAGGAAATCTTGCATTACATTTCTCAAGGATTATTCTGTTTTTGGATGATGAAAGATATATATTCCCATCCATATTGAGATCTTTCACAGTGTAGATTCTGTTATTATGTTGTAGAGCAAGTTCGGCCCTGATAATAGATACATTCTTAAATGCTATTCCTTGTGGCTTCTCCTCCTCATTTTTCTTCTCCTCCTCCACCGTCTCTTCCCCTTTTTTTATTAGCATTTGGGGACTTATTTTTGTAAAATCGAACGATGGGTCTTTAATTAAAATTCTCTCTATTACTTTCTGTCTTTTAAGCAGGGCAAAAAAGTTAAATTCAATAGAGATGAATTGAGAAGTGCCAATCTTAAGAGAATCCTCAGTATAAAGGGTTATATCATTAAATGTATATCCAGTAAGAATATTGCCCTCAGTTGCACCAATCTCTACCTTCACATTGAAATTTGATTCAAAAACATTCTTGAAGATCTGCTCAACCTGTTGCTTAACAAAAGTGCTTTTTGTAGCGAGAAAAGAGACTATGGTAAGTATTATTGATAAAAAGATGATAAAGGAAAAAATTGGCCAGAGAATCTTTCTTTTTCTCATTTTAGAATGCGTTACCTATAGCAAAATATACATTACCTTTATATTTTTTTGTTCTATCAGTTAGCCTGTAGCCATAATCAAACCTTAGAGGGCCAATTACTGTGTTATACCGAATCCCAAAACCTATCCCAACCTTTATGCCTTTTATTTTAATATCATCTTTATTCAGCCACAATCCACCCCAATCAAAGAATAATGATCCTCCAAACTGCTTATATAATGGGAATCTGATTTCCTCTCCACCATTTATAAGGTATACGCCACTACGTTTCCCCCTTATATCAATAGAACCGATTGAGCTCTCAGTATAACCCCTTAGTGAACTCGGTCCACCGAGTTCAAACCTTTCATCCACCGAAATCGAATCACCAGTGTAGCCTTTTAACGGCACAGTATATCCAATCTTTAATTTTGTTGCTATTACTGAGCGTCTTGTAATTCTTCTATACAGACTAATATCCTGAATATACCTTACAAACTGGTTGTCTCCCTTTAGTACAGCACCGGCAAACTCTACTGATGTTAATGTAAGCAGTCCTTTTGCGGGATTAAAGATATTATCCCTTGTGTCCCTTGAAAAAGCAAAAAGGATGGAGTTTGTAACAATATTTTTAGCTGGCTTGTAATCACCGATTACATTTATGAAAGCCTTCTTGAACTTTAACTCGCTTATGATATCCGTAGATGGATTAATAGAATAGCCAACTCTGCTGTTCATTCCGTAGATGTTACCGAAATAGATGGAGCTATCTCCATTAACCATCCTGAGAGTCTCCCTCTCGTTGAATAAATGGATGCTAAATCTTATTGGAGTACTAAGAAGATATGGTTCGGTATAATCTATATATAAATTTCCCCATTCCTCTTTCTTAAGATTAAAAGCGTACGAGTAATTTAAACTTAATGACTGATTGTTATCTAAGAGATTTTCATGCCCCCATCCTATATTCACTGTGATTCTATCTGGTGTCTGAAATGCTGAACCAAAGGCGATCCATTTTGTCTTTCCTTCTAATACCTTAAAGATAACCACAACATTTTCTCTCTTTTCTTGAATACCCTCAATTTCGGATTTAACATCATCAAAAAGACCTGTTGCATATATCTTTTGCTGAGAAGTATAGACCTTTTGCGGTGAATAAACATTCCCGGGTTTTAATAAGATTTCCCTTTCTATTATCCTTCTTCGCACAGTTTTGTTTCCCTCAATCTTAACATCTTTCACAAAGACTCTCTTTCCTTCATCGATATAGAATGTTAGTTTGTTATTCAAAAGGAAACTATCCTCCGGGGATGCTGTTACATCAGCATAAATATATCCCTTTTTTGCATATAGGAAGGTTATATTATACTTGGATGTAAAGGTTTTTAAGTAATCGTAGGGATCACTTCTATGGCAGATAATTGTATTCAAGAGTTTTTCATCATCTATTGTTTTATTTCCTTTGAATGTAATAGATTGGATAATAGCCCTTTCACCTTCGTCGATTGTGAAAAAAAGATCTATAATATTTTTCTCCTGATAAAATTTTCCTTTCTGTGAAATTACCTTAGCGTGAAAAAATCCTTTATTTTTATAGAAAGAAATCATGTTTTCGAGACCAACCTTTATTTTGTACTCATTGTAAGGTTCCCCCTCTTTAATTATTCTCATTGCTCCCTTTAATTGATGCTCTTTGATGGATTTTGTTCCAATTAAATTAATTTTCCCTATAATAAGAACATCTTTTTCTTTTTCGATGGTGACTCTCTTGGGACCGCACTGGAGGGTAAACAATATAGAGAAAAGTAAAAAGTAAAAGGTAAAAAGTAAAAACTGTTTTATATTCTTACGCATATAAAAGGTTTCAGTATATTTTTTTGACACTCGTACCTCTGTAATAATGTTTTAATATTTCATCGTAATGGAAACCCTTTCTTGCCATTCCTATTGCACCCCATTGGCACATACCACAGCCATGTCCTGCACCTTTGCCTTGTATAATGGTAGTATCCTTATTTGTCTCTATGTAAAAATAGTTGCTCCAGAGGATTTTATCACCATCTTTTAATGCTTTACGAATATCAAGTCCGTAAAAGATAAATTCCCCTGTTTCAGTTTCTACTGTTAATTTTGTCACCCTTTTAGAGCGAGGATTTCTCTCTATGCGTAACATTGTGATATTACCAATCTCTTTATTAACCGAATCACAATGCTCACCGGACAGATTTCTTTTTAACATTTTGTAAAATTCCTCTTTTAGATATTTTCTTTTCCATGTAAAGAGCGGTGAAATACTGCAGAATGCGTTGTCTTTACTTAATGATACGTTTGGTCCATCTCTGATACTTCTTAGATAAGATATGGTTTCTTGACCCCAGTTATCACGCGCATCGGATGTCCTGCCCCCGCAGGTTGATGAATACTTTGCTTCTACGGGCATGCCT
>Ga0114925_10000767_pt1 | contig 14985 bp, 11 predicted proteins | sample SumtaG_2_FD_87287 | JGI IMG/M metagenome (GOLD analysis project Ga0114925, IMG submission 87287) | Deep subsurface microbial communities from Indian Ocean to uncover new lineages of life (NeLLi) - Sumatra_00607 metaG | ecosystem: Environmental > Aquatic > Marine > Oceanic > Sediment | place... | reverse complement strand
TATTTAAATTTATAATTGATTCTATTTATTTTATTTATAACAATTTAATAATAAATATTTGGTTATAATGTCAGAAATTGAAGGTATTATTAATAATTTTTTAGACGAAAACCAAAACGTATTTGGTATTGGGATAATAAGTAAAGATGGGAAACTGATTACCCAAACTGAAAATCAGCTCTACTAATTTCTCAATATCTCCATTAAGAATTACTAACTATAAGATATAATTAATCTGAAGTTAATGGATATTGATAATAATAAAACTTATTTAAAATATCTGAAAGTCTTAAATTCGCTTTTTTTAATTGAAAGATGATATCTACTTTTAATCCAGTCTTATGTGCTACCAAGATTCTTATAAAATTTAGAGAATTAAATTTGCTACGAAAATCATTAGAATTTTTAATCTTAGGATAAAATTTGTTGAATAATTCATTCCAATTTTTTTCATAACAAATTATTTTGGGAATTGCCCCAAAATATGTATAGCTAATGAGTTCGGATATTTTGTTTTCTTTTATTAACGAATTAAAATTCTCATTTGTTAAAAAGTCAGAAAGTCCATGTAAATTAATGGCATTATTTTTAAAATTATTAAATGCATTTTTTCTGACTCTAGATGGGATTCTTTCTTCCCATATTTTATCGATTTCGGCATAGGACTTCAGTAGATTTACAATGAAGTTTTTAAAATCTGGTTCAAAAATGTTTAAAATATAATTTTGTAATTCTAGAAAAATAACGTTAGCTTTTGATTTTCCTTTTAATGGTTCTCTAAAGATGTTAAATAAGATTAAATTACAATTAAGTATAGATCTCAATAATGATCTTATCCTTTTTTGAATACTTAGTTTTTTTAAAATTAATTCCTTGAGTGAAACTAATTTTTTATTGTATATTTTATCTATAATTGATATTAAAATATTCAAAATTAACAAAACTTTATCCTTGTTATTTATTAAATCCAAACTTAAGTTCCCAAATTTTATTCTTCTTCCCTCGATTAAATCATTTGCATTTAGAATGCGTAAAATTTTATCAATTCTGAAATCTTGAATAATTGAAATGTGTTTATTAAAAAATTTTAGTCTCTTACTTAGAATTTCTTCAATTTCCTTTTTTATTTCATCCTTGTGATAATTAATATCCCATTTCATCTTATATTTTAGAAAGCTTCGACCCTTCTCTGTTAATTGAATCTTCTGAATTTCGTAACCATTTCTAATAAAGGTTCTTTTTAAATCTTCGTTAATAGTCCTCTTAAGTTCTGAGGGAGATGTGAGTTTTGGATTTTTTTTCTTTCGGTATATTCTAATAATACCGTTCTTCCAGAGGAATGTTATGACATTTTTATAATCGGATTTTAGCTTAACTATAAAAGTTTCATAAAGTATTGTATTTTGATTACTGAATTTATTTAATAATTTCTTTACTTCATAATCTAATCCTTTAATCTTAAATGTATTAGGAATATTATTGAAAAATATTTCATCCGCAACTATACTTTTAGATTTCAATCTAATAATATTATTACAATTACAACAGAATTGTCCTCTTATAACTAATTCTCTCTTATGTAAAAAATCATTATCAACTATAGTTTCTTCAGTCTTTATTACTTTAAAGACAGCAGTTTTCTCTTGACAAATGCATTTATCTTCATAATTAAATTCATTTTTAATTGAATTACACACCATTTTTATTAATCTTTAATACTGAATCTAAATTTCCAATATCATTTTGTAAAATATCATTTAAAACATTTGATGGTATCTTCTTTATCTTTTGATCAATTATAGCTATTATCTCATCGAAATAATCTGGGGGCATTGGGTTAGGAGTGAGTAAAATTATTTGTACATTGATTTCACTAAATAGCTTTAAAATAAATGTATTATTAATCTCATCTAATTGGGGTGTAGGTTCATCAAAAATGTAAAAATTAGTTTCAAATCCAATGGTTTTTTGAATAGCTAATAAGTAAGCTAACATCATTAAAGCCTTTTGTCCTCCCGAGTGTCTAGATGATACTTTACCTCTTCTATCAAAAAAATTCACGAATGATCTATCTTCTGGTTTTTTCATTTTAATATCAATTCCATAAATTGTATCTTCATCTAACACTACATCAGGTAATTCTTCAATTTCTTTTAATTTTCTTCTTCTACCTTCAAATCTATAAACTTTTCTCAAAATTCTTCCATCATAATTAATCCTATTAAGAAATGTGGAGAAATTCTTTTGAAGTTGCTTTATTGATTTGTCTATAAAATTCTTGAATTCTTCTTGATAATTTTTAACATCTTCAATCTTTTTTTGAAGGTCATCATAAGCTTTATTTAATGATTTACTTATCATCTTAAATGCCTCAAATTTTCGATCATAATCTTTAACTGCTTCTTCTTTTATTTCTCCTATTAATTTAATTTCAATTCTCAGTTTCTTTAACAATTCATCAAGAATATTGACTTCTCGAGGATTAGGAAAATTAGAAATTTTTTCTCCATCTTCTTTTTCAATTTCAGCCTTTTTATTTTCAAGAGAACTTACTTTTTGAGTTATTTCTTCTTCTTTGTTAATCAATTCATTTAGATTTGTTGAATTTTGCTCTAAAATTATTTCATTTTTAGTTTTTTCTTCAGTTAAAGAAGTTAATTCATCTTCAAGAATTTTTAATTCTTTATTGAGTATCTTCTGTTTCTCCTGATGGCTTTTTATTTTCATAATTAAATTCTCAATTTCATTGAATAACTCCGCTTTTTCAATGCTAAGTCTGTCTTCTTCATTGATTTTCTCCAGTTCATTAATTTGTTTAGAAACTTTTTCTTTTGTATTTTTTATAGTTTTAAATTCCTTCTTTAATTCTTTAATTTCATCTCTAATTTTTTTTTTTTCTTGCTTGATTTCATTTAATCTGTTTACACGATCAATTTTTAAAGTAGTTGGATCAAGTTTAAAGAATTTAACTGCAATATTCTCTCTTAATATCCCTTCTTTACTGTCTATATCTAATTTCTCGAATTCACATAAAAGATATTTCAAATAATTCCTTATAGTTTTATATTTTACATTAAAAGTAATATTTCTATATTGAAACTGCACTTTGTCAGCTTCATTAAGATCAGTCTCTATTTGAATCAAAAAATTATTAAAATAATGTTTTTTAGCAAGTTTTATAGATTCATTAAACTTACTTCTGTTTCCAAATATTAGAATTGCCATCTACTTTGATCTACAATAGATTCGAATAGTTGAATTGTTTCAAGAATATTTTGACTAGGAGAAAATGAATTATATAATTCAATTGTATTTATTAATAATTCAGAAGGTATGTTATTATCTTTAAGTATTTTTAAAAATTTTTGGGAATTTTCAGGACCTATTGATTTTCCTATTTCTAAAGCTCTAATATCCTCATCTAGAACCTTTAATTTTTCATCTTTATTTTTTATTAAATCATGGAATTCTAAATATTTGCTTTCTAAATTATCTCTTCTTTCAGTTAACTCAAACTTGTTAATTTTTTTTAAATCTTCAATAGTTTCTAATTCCTTTTGGATTTTAGTCAAATTTTTTTCTTCTTTTTTCTTTGCTTCTTCTGATTTTCCTAATTCTATTAAGTGATGTTCTAAATCATCTGATATACCATTTTTTTTATTATTTTTTATTTTTATCTTATCATCAATCTTGATGAGTGAATCTGAATATTTCTGATTTTCTTCTGTTATAAATTGAATTTTATTTCTTGTAGATTTTAAATCATTTTTATTTGTATTTAAATCTCCGCAAATATTATAAAAAATTCTTGAATTCCGTTCACTTTCATGATTTTGGATTTCAGAAATAAGTTGAGTAAATTTTTGATGTTTATCATATTCAATTTTTAAAAGATCAACTTCAGATTTTAATTTATTTACATTTAGGTGAATATCATTATATTCTTGCTTTGATTCTTCATAAGAGTTCAATGCCTCATCCAAATTCATTCTGATTTCTTTAATATCTAATGTATCTTCTAAAGCTTCCATTAATCCAATTGGTCCACTTTCTATTAAGGAAGTCGTTTTATTTTGTTCTAAAAATAAAAATGGGTTATTTGGATTTATGGATAACTTGGTTAAAACATCTCTTAAAACATTCCTATCCCAACTTTTACCATTTACATAATATTTAATTTTTCCATTAGCTGGTATTATAGTTTTAATAAAAATTTCTTCATCTTCTCGATCTAACAAATAAAAGGGTCGAAATCCATTTTCTTTTTCATTATTAAGAACAATAACTATTTCTGCTTTTGAGTTCTCTTGAATTTCTTTAGCTTTTTCTTTATCTTGGTCTTGAGGAAAATGGATTACTCCATTTTCAGATTTTCGTCCCATCTCTCTAGGAATATCTCCAGTTAACCCTATTTTCAATGCTAACCATAAAGAAGTCTTTCCTTTGCCATTATTTGCGATTATTTGAGTAAAACCACCATCAAATTTAAACGTCCTTGGAATATCATCAAATAGGCGAAAATTTCTAATGATCAATCTTTTTATTACATTCTTCAATTTATTCACCCTCATATTATTTTTCTTTTAAATTTTCTTCAATTTCTTCAATATTACTTATAAAATATTCAGAGAATTTTTTAATTTCGGGACTATTTCTTAGTCTCCACCCAACGTCAATAAATTTATTTCTTATTAATTTTATATATCCTAATTTATTAAGTTCCCTTAACTCTCTCTCAGTGTATATAATACCAAATGAATTGTTTAACTCTAATTTGATTTTCTCTTTAGATATTGGCTCATCCTTTCCCTCTGAAATAAGTAAAGATAATATTCTCGTTAAGATATCTCTTTGTTTTTGGGATAATACTTGAAACATTTTTAATAAATTATAATCTTCTAACTGTGTATAGAAATCTTTAAAAGGAACAAGAAACAGTGTATCATCAAATTCGTTATTTCTTAACTCAACGCCTACAAATTCAAATATTTTTTTCGATTTTTCATAGATGATTGAATAATTATCTTCATATAAAGCTCTAAGCTTACTTATTTTTATTCCTGTTCCTCCATCAAATATTAAACATCGGATAAAAAATTGAATTTCTTCCTTCAATTCATCCTCAATATCAATTATCATTTTTCTTCTCCCTTTGATGTATAATAAACAATACTCTCCTTTATTAAATATCCCTCCATTTCTATTGATTTTTTTACAGGTAGACAATATACAGGATATTTATTTATTATTGTTGGTAAATTTCCTATAAATAATGCCGCAGGATTCCATTTTAAATTCCATAAATTTAAAATTTCAGATAGATAATTTCTTTTTTTATTAAGTAATAATAATCTTCTACCAAATATATGAAAATTTGGCATGATTTCTTCTAATACTTGAGTAGCATCCGTGATATTAATGATCTCCGTCTCAATTGAATCATGTGAATCAATAAGGATATCTTTGTTATCGCAGTGAACTTGATTCTCTAATATATCAATATAATTAGATTCATCTTGTGTCAGTGTTGTTTCTAGAGCTCCACATTTAAATATATTTTCTAGTTGCACCCAACTTGATAAATCAAATAAATTCAAGCATTTCTTAATCCTTTTTGGATAAAATCCTCTGTCAATCAATGACAGCTTCTGTTTTAATAAATAACTAGCAGCTTTATGATATCTAGAAAATTCGTATGATATTTCAGATTTTGTTTTTAATAATATTTGTTGTATTGCGGGATTATCTTCATATTTATTAGTAAAATGATCAAGATCTTTAATGATCTGATCAATTTTTTCTAGATAAACAATCCAATCTAAGATTTCTTCCCTTTCGATCCATTCTTGAATAATGTCTTTAATCAAAAATCCTAATTGTTGTACTTGACGGTAAGACTTTATATCTAAACCTTCATCTTCATAAATTGAATGCATTAATATAGCACGAGATATTTGATCCATTAGATCTGGTTGCAGGTCTTTTTCCAACCTTAAAATTGAATTATAAAAGTTGGTACCTAATTTTGTTAAATGGTATGTTAATCCACTTCTTTTAATTAATCCATTTATTCTTAAGTTACGTAAGTCATGTTGTACATTTTTTATGGAAGTGCCAAGAATGTGAGATATTTTATCTTCTAATTCTTTTCTAGTTATATACCTATCCCCATTCTCATAAAAAGTCCTTAATATATGAAAATACCTATGGTATGTTAACTTTCCTGAAATTAATCTGAATATTTGAAAAACTTTCTCCAAATTTGAAGGTATTTTTGAATAAACTTTCCATTTTTCAGATAATTTTAGGTAATCAGTATAAATATTAACAGGATCTTCAATGAGAATTTTATATTCATCTAAAAAGTTAGAAATATTAAGAAATATCTTTTTTTGATCTATTAATTTATCATATTCATTACTTAAAACAGAATAGAATTCTTTGATTATGTATTCCTTTTTTTGTAGATTATCTTCTGATTCAATGAATTCAGAATAATTCATTTTAAACTTTTTTAAAAATATATCAAAAATATAGCGAATTTCTCTTTCATCAAGAAAATTATTTTGATTCATTTTATCAACACCCAAGAATCTATTATCTTAATCTAGAATCAAATTATTTAAATAAACAGAGAATTAAGATTTTATCAAAACATTCTATTCCTATTTTAATATTTCTTAATTATGATATAATTACAGAATAGTAATTATTTTGATGCTCAATTTTTTTGTCTCGTCACCCAAATAGTTATCAATATTGAATCTATGAAAAACCATACTTATATTCTTTTCTAAATTAAGTTATTTAATAGAAATTAAATATTCATTTTAATTTAAATTATTAAATCTGTAATAAACTATTTTTACCAATTTTAATGATATTCAGGAAAAGATTTTTATGGTGAATATTTTTTATCGTAATGATGAGGAAGCAGTTCCATTAAAAGATTGCGATACCATCAAGATTGATAATTGTATAATTGATTTTATCATCACCTATACAGGGAAAAACATTAATGAATCAATAGAAATAAATTATGTCAGACCAGGTAATTTGAGAAATGAAATTTTATTAGATAATCGAGTTAATCATAAATTTGAGCAAAATAATGAGCGTCTCATACAGACATTAGGTAAAGCGTTTAAAGAGGAAAGTATTTGTTATGTTACATTATTGCGCAATTTAAACCAACTTATTTATTTCACATTCCATGAATTGTTCCATTTCATAGACCCATTTGAAACAGATATTGAGATTTCAAGAGAAATTGGAGCAGGTTTATATAAAGTGGATTTTGATAAACAAATCATTAAAAATGTTCGAATAATGATTAATGAACTTTTCGCAACTAGTAGAGCAATGGAAGTTTTAATATTATTTAACGAAAATACCGTTCCAAAGGGCGTGTTAAATTATTCAATAATGGAAAATGATTTATGCATCAGTTTAAAAGGCGTAATAAATGATTTTAATCGAAGTTTAAAAAAAATTGATGAATTGGATATTTTTAACGATTTTAGAGTGTATTTAATTGAATATTTTTTCAAAAATTTCATTCAATTTATAATGTATTATTTAGGGGCGTGGTATAAATTTAAAAAATATGATTTAGAATTTACTGAATTCAGAGAATGTTGGAGCCAGTTTATTGATTATGTAAATGACAATATTGATTCCAATCTAGCAAATTTCCTAACTAATCTCAAAGAACAAATATTAAAGGAATGGACATATAGCGATAAAATAATAATACGATATTTTGAATTTGAATTTATAAAATATTTTGTAGAAAACGATAAAAATAAAAATTTATATGATTATTGGAAAAATTTACAATAAATTGGTTCAGAAGATTCAGAAGCATTAGATCTCTAGGATCTTTAGATGGATTTTTTCTCTAAATACGGATTTCGATTTTATAAGGGAAATAATTCATTTACTTTTTAACTTGTAATCTGATCATCAATGATTTTTATAAATTCTTTTATTTTTTCAAGAATTTGTTTAATATCTTCTTTTTTTATTGTGATTTCTATACCTTCCTTTGTTTTACCATTCCTGTGAACGAGATCGTGGCGAATCATTATCGCTTTATGTATATCCTCTATATCCTTAGGAAACTCAACTTTTAAGACCTCTTTATACATACTTTTTACTCTCCAAATATTGTGATATGTTATATTTAAGAGGTATTCTTCTGCTGATTGTTTCATGTCATTTAACCAAGTAACAAGTTCAGAGGCATTAAATTTCCTTTTTTGAAAATCTGATGATGTCTTCAATAGCTTCTTAATTAAATACTTACTATTTACAACAGTGTTGATAAATGCATCCGATAAGTAAGTTTCCATTGCTATTATTGCATTTAAATAAAGCATCTTATTTTGAGTTCTCTGTAAATTAGTTTGTGAAATGGATATAGATATTAATCTTTCAATATTTTCGATATTTTCAACAAAAGAGTTATAAAATTTTGAATTCCCTCTTACGGTCTCTACTAGATATTGAGTTAAAAAATGATCTCTCGAAAATACAATATTTTCATATTCACCTAAAATATCGTCTGGTAGTGGGTGGACTGTTGTAAGAATAACTTGATTATTTTCTGCTAAGTGTTTGATCAAATTAGATATTTCAATAGTTCTAGAAAAATCACAAAATTGGGTAATATTATCAAGAAGAATTAATTTATTTTTAGCATTTTTAGATAATTTTTTCATTTCTTCAAAAATAGTCTCCCCACCACTTAAATAAGGTGGTCCTGTATCTTTCACTAATAATTTTTCTTCCCAGAAGACAATATCTAGTTTATCTTTTATTAATTTCATAAAACTCTTTGAATCCATAGTAACATTAAAGGCTGATTTATTTACTATTTCAAACTTATCAGGATGGGATCTAAAGATAATAGGAGTATTTTTATTTTCTATACCAAAAAATGAAGGATTTAGATAATATTCGATAGAGAGAGATCTTTTCATATCTTTCAAATTAAAACTGGAGTTCTTCTCAAATTGTATTTTATTGCAATTTATAAGAAAATTAATCGCTCTTAATAGTGTAGTTTTTCCACTAGCATTTGGACCAATTATAACGGTTAAAGGGCTAGCAAAATCTACAACTGCTGAAGTAAACAATCCAAAATTATTTATTTTTATTTTACAAAGGATCATTTTATCAATTTGACCTTTCTTTGATACAGTAATCTATAAATCATTTGAATTTAAAAATTGAATTATTAATGTAATAATGGATTTATTGAATGAAACACTTTCCTTGAATCTTTTATTACGTCATTTCATTAAATTTTCTTATTTAGTTCAATTTTTTATGTTTTCTCCTTGGATACGGGAACTTATTTAGGAGCTGCCCCTTTTTCCTAAAAAAATCTCAGTTCTCAACAACTTTAGGATGAATACTTCGCAATTTAAAAAGATTGAAGAGTAGCAAAAGAATTAAACCCAATCACTGGGTTTTGTAACTACCCAAAATTGGTTATTCCTTAGATCTGATTTTGAAAAAATCAAAATCAATTGATAAATTTTAAAAAACCTTGACAGAAATGTCAACATAAGTTTATATACTTAACCAATTATTGAAAAAGAAAAGTACTGGTAAAATGATTTGAAAGAATAAATTCATTATTGTTAATACTACTATAAGGCATTCAGAGATTTTGAAGAAAAAAATATAGATTTTTAAAAAGAATTGCATAAACATATATTGAGACGTATTTAGATTTAAAGTTTTGATTTAAATAATCACCCATTGAATAATAATAGATAAAACGTAATTATGTTGAAGGTATAAGGCTATATGGATGAAAAAAATGAAAAAAAGGGGATAAATTCCAAGGAAAAAAAGTATGCTATTGGAGAGGTGTCTTGTGGATTACCTGGTTCTCGAAACACCTTCTGCCAAAATAATGATCCAACTATTGATATATTTAATGATATATATGCAGTATTTAATCAAAATGATTGTCACAGTGAAGTACAAGGAGATGGATGTTGTTATGATCATAGCATTGTAAGTCACACCGTTTTGGATTTGTTTAGACAGAAGAGAATTACTGATTTTTCTTTTATAAGTAACGACAGAAATCTTTGGTCTTTTGTGGAAAAAAGTCTCGAGAAATATTGTACATATGTTGAGAGAAGAATAGAAAAGGATTTAGGTTGGGATCGAAATAACATGTTATGTTATTTTTTTCTAACTCACCTTAATACAGAAGATTTGGATAAATTATTAAGCACTAATGGAAAAATTAAATATCAATGGTGGGGGTTTACTTATAGAATTATTGCTTCTATGTTTAATGTCTATCAAGTAGGTTATTCAACTGAACCTAATTTTAGAAGGTATTATAGATATCTGAATGCGGTTCTCCAAAAAAGTAGGCATTATTTTACTGATGGTAAAAAACAGATTTATGGTTACATGTACGAGTATTTAGAGGATAGAGGATTAGAAAATTTCATTATAGAATATTATGGTGACGGCGCAGTCAAGTGGGATTTTAAAAAAATCCATTCTACTCTGAAGAAAATCTTTAAATTCGAAATAACTGGAGTTTTTTGGAGTGAAGGATTAATGAAACAAGCTGAGGCAGAACAAATTAAAGCGGGCACACTTAAGAAAGTAATAAAAGATGGGAAAAAAAGACTAATTAGAAAAGTAAATATTGAAGAGAAAGCTTCTTGGGCTGAAATAAAAACAATATTAGATAAATATTATATACCTTCTGATTTAATAGGTAATGCATTAAATGATCCCATAGCATCCAAAACAGGATCTACTTCTTCCAATTATACCTTGCCTTATTTAGCTACTTATGCCGCATTAGGCTATAACATTCCAAAAATAGCTCATATTCTTCAAAATCAACATAGTTTTAAACAACATTTAGAAAACTTCGAATCAGTTAGAAAAGAATTATATCACTTTATTGAGTTTGAATTTGGTGGTGTTTCAAATTTATATTCCTTGTTTTTAACTCCCATATTCCATGAACTTTATGATAAGGATTACACTGTAGAAGAAGTTGGTAAATTATACTCTGAATATTTATCTTCAAAAATAAGAAAACCATTTTATAAGGAGATATTTATAGAATTAACTTCCAATGGCTGGGATCCGACTGAAATATTATCATATGAGCCAAGTTTTTGGCATTTTTTGGGTGGTAGTGAAAATTATTATAATGGTGGAAAGGGTTTTGCAGACAAATTAACTAAATTTGTTAATCGAAAATTTATTCCCGAAGAATATAAAAATTTAAAAGAAATTTTTAAGAAAAATAAAGTTACTTCAACAGATTTAAAGCATTATCTTATGGCTCCACAAGTTCTCAAATTTTTAAAAGAAAGAATCCCGTGGAGAGATGTTGGTAGACATTTTATCACACCCCATCGTGAAGATGGTTATAGTGAACATCTTATCTACGATATATTACAAAATGTTTATCATTCAACATGGACACAACTAAAGCATTCTATTAATAAAGAAATATTAAAACAGATGGTAATTTCAACACCAGAAAAAATTCAAACTCTTGAATATTTAGCAAATAGATTATTTATAACTCCTGATTCTCTAAGAAAAAATAAGAAATATTTAATCTCTTATTTTGCATTTAAGCCTAATCATAAACCCAGTCAAATCAATAAAAGGCAATGGTCTTATTTATTATCTGCTCAAATAGCGATTGTGGGGCCAATTTTATATAAATATTACTCTAAATGCGAAAATCCGCAAATAATAGCAGAATCATTAGGCTTTTTTGAGAATGTTTATGATGTGGAAAGGTGGACACAATTTTTATTTAGTACTACATCAGATAAAGTTCTGGAGAAATATAATAAGAAACCTTTAGATTCATCTTGGTGGTATAATACTTGGGGTGTAAGGATTGATTAATTCCTTCTACTCCTAAGACGTAGTTAGAATAAATTTCCTTCCATTTTTACATCCTCTTTTATGTCTCTCTTCCAAGTATGCTGAATTTTGACAGATAAAGGATTTAACGCTATTACTGCCGCTTTTTTTAGTTCCATTAGCCCTTACAATCCAGCTACCTCATCAAGACACCTAATTTTTATTTAAAATTAATTTAAAGAACGGGATTTGAAATCCGCTAGCCTTTCAAATAAAAATGGTTTCCCATATTACTTCAATTTTTTTAGAATTTCTTCCAGACATATATAAAACGGATGATTCTTATTAAAGAGCTACCTTCATAGAATTTTTTTTTCATAATAGTTTAACAAATTTAATTAGTGTATATTTAGAACCGACAAAATTTCTTATTTTATAGATATATATTGCCGTGAAAAAAAGGTACAAGGTTGAAAATAATAGGTAGAGCCGCTTAATTTGCGAAATTAAATGAATAAATTTATAATTGAACCTTCTTTTGTAAAGTCTGCCGTTTAAATTAAATACATGAATTACTTAGAGTTATTATATTCATAAATAATTCATTGATAAGAAAAAAATGAATTTATTTAAATTAGCAAATGAAAATTCAGATAACTTAAAAAATCAGTATAATAGTTTGAAAGAAAATTTTAGTAAATTAGAAGAACTAGAGAATTTTTTTAACATAATTGAAGAATGTTGGAAGCTTTCAATTAATTTAAAATTATCTGATTTAAAATTATTCCTAATTAATGGTCGATATAAAAATATTTACGAATATAAAAGAGATCAATATCAGAAATTAAAAAATAAAAAATCAGCAATACCTTTAAATGTAGCAATAGAAAGGCGATTAAAAAGATATTATAAATTAAGAGAGCAATTTAATTGTAAATTTAAAGATAGCAAATTATTTAAATATTGTTCCTTGAATATTGAAGGTCTTGGGATAAAACATTATGGAGAATTTTGTGCTATAATTCAAAGGGAGAAATCAGAAGGATTTTCTGCATTAACATTTGTTAGAGAAGATAGTCTTCATTATTTCAACAAAAATGGTTTTAAAATGAAAAAATTTCGTAAAGAAATAGCAAATAAAGAGTGTATTAGTTATTTAGTAGCTCTTAAACACAGAAATGATATAGAAAAAAACTCAAGCAATAAAATTTATTATAAAATTTGTTGTAATGAGAATTATATTGAAGGAATTACAACAGAAGATATCAATATTAGTCATATAGAATGTATAAGAATGAGTAAAAAGGATTTGGATAAGTATTATGATTGTATATTAAAAGATTATGAATTTGTAATTCCCGAGGATGAAAAATATATGGTAAAAGATTATTTAGAATTATTCGAATTATTAGAAAAGTATAAAATAGAAAGAGAGGTAATTCTTGAAAATGAAAATTGAGATTATTGCTGTTGCTCCTAACGATGGTTGGGCTTTCTTTAAGAAAAAAAAAAAAAATTTTTTAATTCGACCACCTCATTTTATTTCAAGCTCAATTGAAGTTTCTGATAAAATAGTTCAGAATTCAATAGATTTATTTGGATTTGAAGAATGTAGTAAGATTTTTAAAAATGAGAATGAATTAGTTATTTATTTAAAACAAGAATATGTTAAATTCAAAAAGAAAAATGATATTGAGACTCCATCATCGGAGGAAATAAGATTATTACTAAATTATGCTCCTGATGACGTGTTAGAAAATTTTCTTAAAAAAGCTGAAGAATTAATTCTTAGACAAAAATATGAAATTGCTGAGTCTATCGCATCAGATATATTAAAATTAGAAAACATAGAAAATAAACCTCTAATATCTGAAAGAGCTAAAAGAATTAAATTAAAATTAATCTATAAAACACCAACTTTAACGAGAGATAGCATAATTACAATTTATGGAGCATATTTTCCAGAAAAAGAAAAAAAAAGACTTGAAATCTTACGAGATTCTTTAACAATAAATGGATTTAGAAATTTAAAATTAGTTAGTGATCATTCTAATAACTACTTTCCTTTCCGCCCTTCAGAAGATAAAAATACATATTTTCATAAAAGATCTTGTTATTGCCTTGATAATTCAGATCTTAATATTTTTATATTTACTTTTAAAGGTACTAAAGGTGGAGTGATAATGGAACTAGATTATGCTATTGAAAATAAAATGCCATTTTTAATCTTGGTCGAAGAAAAAAACGGTGTTTTTGCTTGTTCTCAATTGATTGTGGGGGCGTTAAAGAAAATATCTATCAATCTTATTCCCTTTCCTAAAGATGATGATAAATTTTTGTTTGATATAGCATATCAAAGATTATTTGATAAGCAAATATCATTCAATCTTATTCCGTTTCCAGAAGATGATAATAAATTTTTGTTTGATGCAGCTAATCAAAGATTACTTGAATTAATTATATCTTAATTCAATGTCATCTTATATGTTAAAAAATTAAATTTAGCGGGAAATAAATTCTCTATTTTACCCCCATTTATAGGTAATTTAAAATCACTTCAAGAATTAGATTTAGATAAGAATTAATTAACAATCCTACTAATATCAATGGAGATTCTTGCTTCGCTAAAAGAGTTAAAGGTAAGATTTAAAAAAATAGAAAATCAAAAAGTACTAAAAATACTGAAAAATAGAAACGTTAAAATATATAAATAATTTGAAAAAAAATTTAAAAAATTGTAGAATAATTTCATTAAAAAATTATCAATATATAAATTTTAGTTGAATTACTATATAATATAATAAAATCAATTTAATGGAGAAAAAAATGTCTTCAGAGATAGATTCTGTTATTGATGAGTTGTTAAATGAAGAACAAAATATTTTTGGCATTGCTATTATAAGCAGAGATGGAAAGCTTATTACACAGACTAGTAACTGGGATTTAACAAATGATCTCAGTTTAATAAATGAGATGCTCAACCAGAAGTTGGAGTTAGGTGCGAAGGGGATTACTAACTTGACGATTCAGGGGATAAAATATATGATTGTAGAAAATACAGAGGAAAGAAAAATAGGTACAAATATTACCGGAAAAGGGCATCTA
>Ga0114925_10000766_pt1 | contig 15007 bp, 16 predicted proteins | sample SumtaG_2_FD_87287 | JGI IMG/M metagenome (GOLD analysis project Ga0114925, IMG submission 87287) | Deep subsurface microbial communities from Indian Ocean to uncover new lineages of life (NeLLi) - Sumatra_00607 metaG | ecosystem: Environmental > Aquatic > Marine > Oceanic > Sediment | place... | reverse complement strand
CGGTTGCCCATCGCACCGTTCTGCTGATAGTCGTACATGGTAACACCGCCCTGGTCACCTGCGACCAAAGGCACGGCCGTGCCGGATGAAATAGATGAGGCAGGGGTTATTTGACCATCCCTCAGGGGCAGGACAGGGGCAAAACCGACTTCTACCCCTTCCGGCGCCTTGATAGGACCAAGCACCGCAAAGGCGGCTACAGCAAACATCCCTGTTAGCACTATGAGCTTTTTAAGCATTTATGTCCTCCTTGGCTATATAGCCTGATTTGCCTCGTGGTTTTTGCAACCACTTCTTTCACTGAACCGGGATGCGTTGCGCGAGAACCTGCTATAGGAGGTCTCTTCCCGCAATGCAATCTCTTCATCTTAACCTCCACACACTCTTCTTGAGAGTGCAGTCTTCACATTCAACTCAACCATCCGCCTGGCTCTCTGCAACGTATCCCTTATTATCGTTACCACTGGCCCTAAGGCCGTCTCAGCCTGAAGTGTTTATCCCTTCCTTCAATCTGATTACCACGCCTGAGCTTCACTCATTCAGTCTGAAGTTGAAGGGTATGTTAACCCATACTCGCACCGGCTTGCCACGTTGTTCGGCCGGAGAGAACGTCCAGCGGCGAGCTGCATTCATAGCGGCCTGATTAAGGATATTGAAGCCGGAACTCTTAACGAGCTTGGTATCAATCACCTTGCCGTCGATGTCAACGAGAGCTTCAACTATAGCCTGTCCTTCCATCTCAGCTACTCGTGCCTTCTCAGGGTAGGCGGGCTTGGGCGAGTATAGCGGCTGTGGTTTCTTCTCGACCTTCCAGAAGGCCACCACTGGGATCTCGACCGATTCCTCGGGCCTGGTGTAGACCTCAGCAAACTCGGTTTCTGCCATCGTCGCGGCCTCTACCTCTTCCTCGGACTCCGCCTCAATAGGCATGGCCGGCTTTTCTTCGGGAGGAGGTGCGATGAGATTCTCAACCTCCAGCTTGATATCCTCGGCGATGATCACGCGCTTCTGGCTGGTCCGGTAGGGCTTAACGTTCATACTTCTCGGGGCAAGCGCAAACAATGCGATGTTTATAAGCAAAGCTCCTATAACACCCAAACGCACGTAGATCGGGTAGGATTGCTTCATATCCGCTACGGGTTTCCTCTCAGCCATCTTTACTCCTACAACTCCTCAAACTGTGTTGCGAAGGTCAGCTTGAGCGCTTTGACCTCCTTCATCTTCTCGATAAGTTCGCTAATCTGTCCGTAGCGAGCATTCTCGTCCACGCGCAGCAACACAATGAGGTCCGGCTTCTCGGCAAGTATCTGGAGCAGCTTGTTGCCGAAGGCCTCTACTGGGGTTTCGGCAGGCATGAGCTTATCCTGAATCGAGATACGTCCTTCTCTGTCGATCCAAACGTTGAGCGTATTGCGGCGCAAACGGATCCTCTGGGTGGCCTCGGCCTTGGGCAGTATAAGCTTGAGTCCTTGCTCGGTGCTGAAGATGGTCGTTACCATGAAGAAGAGGATAAGAAGAAACGCGATATCAGACATCGAAGCGGTGGGGATCGCGGCTCCACCACGCGATCGCCTGGCTAGCTTCATTCACCACCTCCTTCATCCACTCCTTCAGAGAAGGGAACAAGACTGATACGTTTGGCATCCGCCATCTTAACCTCGTCCAGCACGTCTACCATCACCGAGTAAGGGGCCAGCGGCGAGATCTTGATCGCAACAGAGACCGAGTCGTGGGTACGCTCAAGCGCCGCCTCAACCGCGCCTCTTATATCGGCAATCCTGTACTCGTGCAGGGCGCCGTCCTCCTCTTCCACAAGAACCTTGCCACCAGGTGATACGAGAATCTGTATGATGTTGCGACTGGCGATCTTTACCTCTTCGCCCTTCTCTGGCAGAAGCATAGTGAGTCCCTTCTCCCTGGCAAAGATCGTAACCGTCATAAAGAAGATGATCAAAAGGAAGGCGATGTCAGCCATCGATGCCGTAGGAATGTCTGGGTGGGTTTTCTTTCTCTTGCCAAGAGATATCATCCTAGACCCCTTCTTAACCCTTCAAGATCCCCTTCTCTAAGAGATAATCCACAAGCGAACTGGCCGCCTGCTCCATATCACGAGAGTAACGGTCTATCATCGAGGTAAAAAGGGTGTGGAAAAGCACCATGGGTGCGGCAATAAGCAAACCGGTAGCGGTGGTGATAAGCGCCTCGGAGATACCAGTTGCCACGATGGTGGGTTCAACCTCACCGGCCGTCGCGACAGCCGCGAACGCCTTGATCATACCCGTAACGGTGCCGAGAAACCCCAAGATCGGACCCAAAGTAGATGCCATGGCGATCCACAACATCCCACGATCCAGGAAGCCCAGCTCTACAGCACCAGCAGCTGCAATAGCTTCCTCGACAAATTCACGTCCCAGCTTGACCTTGACCAATCCGGCGCCAAGTATCTTGGCAACCGGCTGGGGTGTAGAATCGCACAGCTCGCGTCCTGCCTTTACACCGCCTGAATCCACAGCAGCGGTAAGTTGGTCAATAAACTTCATGGGGTTCAGACGTGCCTTGATGAGAAGGGTAATGAACCGTTCTATGATGAAGGTGAGCCCGATTAGAAATACTGCAAGCAGACCCCACATCATCGGACCGCCCTTTTGGAAGAGTTCGATCATTGAGCCTCCTTTGAACTGAGTATAGTCATGAGGCCAACGTTGTCAAGACTTCAAAGTGCCTTTTGCCGCGGTATCATCAGCGTCCGGGGAAACACCCTACATAAGCCCCAGCATCTGTAAAAGAAACCGGGAGGGCCTTGTGGGCTGACGAAACCGGCGGGCGGGCATAGAGACATAAAGCTCATCCAGACAACGCGTTATAGCCACGTAGCACAGACGCCTCTCCTCTTCTAAAGCATCTGGATCAGCAAGGCTGCGGGTAAGGGGCAGGAGACCCTCCAGCAAACCCGTAAGGAACACCACCTTGAACTCAAGCCCCTTGGCGGAGTGAATGGATAAGAGCTTGACCGCGTCCCTTGACCACTGGGCAAGCTCCAGATCCTCAAGGAGAGCCACGTGATCGAGGAACAGCCCCAGCTCCCCTTTGCCGAACCTGGCTGAGGCCTCTCCTAACTCCTCAAGCGCCTCGCTTGCCGCTTGCGAAGAAAAACACCTTTTGGTTACCTTGGCGTTTCTAATGAACTCAAGCAGATCGGTTGGAGTTACCTCATCTGCCCGCTTTGACCACTCGGCAAGACCTTCAAAAAACTGCTCGATCGAACGGCGCGACCGGCTCTTGGCCTGAGGGGAGAGTTTCAAGATACCCTCCTCTACTATTAGAGGGTTGGTCTCGGGTTTGAGGGAAAGAAGCCACTGCCAGGCCCGGATGGAGCCAGCAAAGGAGCGCTCGCGCATAAAGGCAAGGATTGCGAGCAGGTTACAGACCTCCTCGCGCTCGTAGAAAGGCTCTGAGCCGATCACGCTGTAGGGGATGGGCTCCGAGGAAAGGGCCTCCTCGAACGCCCGCGAGTAGGAGTTGATGCGGTAAAGCACCCCGAAGTCGGAGGGCAGGTAGCCCTTCTCTTGCATGAGGCCTTTGATACGCTCGACCACGAAGCGCGCCTCATCTGCCACTCCCCTGGCCTTGTAGAGCTCGAAGTGCCCCGCGTTCTTTGCAAGGGAAAGATGCGGAACCCCTGATGAATACTCTGAGTGCGCCATCAGGTTCCCTGCTACTTTGATGAATTCTGCACCCATCCTGAAGGAAGCGTTAAGCTTGTGACGCTCGATAGGGGCAAAAACCCTTTTTGCCGCTTCTATCAACCGGGGATCGGCACCGCGCCAGGCGTAGATGGACTGGGCCGCGTCGCCTGTAAGAAAGAGTCCGGTATCCGGCCCCGAGACGAGGCGCAGGAGCTTGAACTGCAAAGGATGCAGATCCTGCAGCTCGTCTGCTAATATATGGAGGAACTTAGAGCGCCATTGGTCCCGAAGCTCGGAATCCGCCTCAAGCAGCTGGACGGTTTTAATCAATAGATCGTCGAAATCCACCGCCTCCTTTTGCTTTTTGGCCTCCTCGTAGTCCTGCCAGAAATCACGAATCTGCTTATCTGACGGTGTCCGGGCAGGGTAGTCCTTAAGGGTCTTGCCTGCGAGCCTGAGGTTGGCAAGACTCTCGGCAAGTGCGGCTGCCCGGTTCCTTCCCCATTTCTTGCTAATAATATGTAGAATTTCACTGGGATTGGCCACCTTGAACTCAGGCGAAAGATCAAGCCGCCATCCCTCGATGCGCAGGAGGCGCCAGCCGAACGAGTGGACGGTCTCGATCCACACATCGGGTAAGCTTCTGCCAAGTAGCCTCTCCAGCCGCCTACGCATCTCCTCAGCAGCCCTGCGGGAGAAGGCAAGAAAAAGAAGCCTGTCCGGAGAGAGGCTTTGTTTTGTGAGATAATAGGCCCGGTGAACCAGCAATGTTGTCTTTCCCGTGCCTGCCGCACCTACCACCAGTAACCGATTCTCGGTTGATTCAACGATATCGCGCTGCTCAGCGGTGAGTATTATTCCCTCAACCGGGGATCGTTTTGCGGATACGGTGGGCAGGACCCCCTTATGTCCACGAGCTTCCAAAGCCTTGAGGACCTCGGCTGCGGTCTGCGGCCTTGCCTGGGCGTCCTTTGCCAAAAGAGAGAGGATGGTGTCGGTGATCGTTTTGGGGATTTCAGGCCGCAGACGCGACGGATCGGTGGGTGCTTCATTCATGAGCTTCGTGCGGATCTCCTCGTAGTGCTCACCCTGAAATGGGAGGACACCGGTAAGCATCTCATATAGGATGACCCCGACGCTGAAAAGATCTGAGGAAGGCAGGAATCTACCTGACCACGCTTCAGGGGACATGTAGAAAGGGGTGCCAGCCACCGACGCGGCAAGCGAACCTTTCTTAAGAAACCGGGCCAGCCCGAAATCCGCGACCTTCACCTCGCCATCCTCTGTAAGAAGTATGTTCTCCGGCTTGAGGTCGCGGTGGATAACGCCCTTCTCGTGGGCGTAGGCGAGGGCGGATAATGTCTGTCTTGCGATACGCAACGCGTCGGCGATATCAAGACGACCCTGGTCCAACTTATCCCGCAGAGCAGAGCCCTGAACAAACTCCGTCACCAGCACGAACTGACCCTCGATGCGGTCTACCGAGTAGAAGCGAACGACGTTCGGATGAGAAAGACCTGCAAGCAGTCGTGCCTCATCCTTGAGCATCTGGATATCTGAAGGCCGCATGCGCGAGACCTTGAGCGCGAAATCCATATCAAGGATGGTGTCATGCGCAAGGTAAACGTCCCCGAACTGACCTCCCCCGAGCCAGCGAAGGATGCGATACTTGCCAAGGGTCTGTCTGATCAATTTACTGCAGGGAAGAAGGAGGCCTGAAGGATGTTATCCTTATCGACCAGGGCACGGCCCACCAATCTTCGGTCCTCAAAGCGCCAGTCCTGGCCAAGGGACACGCCGGGGTAAGGGGACGGTTCGAGGCTCGAGATTCGACCAAGAAAGCGATCCAGTTCCCTTCGGGCGGGTGGTGACCCTACCGAACGGCGTTCAAGCGCATCCAGCGCGTAGCCGCGAAGGAGCCGAGGGGTGAGCCTTTTGAAGAGATCAGAGTCAGCGGCATACTCAAAACCAAGGATCTCCTTACCTGCGGCAACGATCATACCCTGTGCGTTGGAGAGTTCGCGGGGATCAACCACGTAGCGATCGGTCTCACAGGCAAGGGTGGTTGCAAGATCGTGAAAGGACGAGGTGGCGGAGGAGACCTCAAGCGAGGTGATCTTGCGTGTGACCTCGTCCCAGATAAGTCGCTGGGGTGCGCGGAAGCTTTTGCCTGACCGCAGGGATTCGTTTACCCCACGGCATATTATGGAGCGCAGCCGGGGATGGGTGCTACTGAAGGAACCCTCGAAGGAACTGGAGCCGCCCCAGCGGCCCTCCTCTATACACGCTACAGGTACAGGTACAGAGGTTCGAGCGTCGATAAGTGCAGCGGTGGTAGTAACCCTTGTCTGCTGGGCGCCGAATATCTCCTCACCGTCCAGCAGGAACAGGGGTTCCGAACCCTGGTTGTCAAGGATAACCTCCTCGACGGTGGGAACCTCCAACTCGCTTACGCTGACCGTACCAGCATCCATGGCTTCGGAGAAAGTGGTAAGATTGATCTTGATGCCGCCGCCATTGGATAATGGGTAGACAGTCAGGTTACGAACGAACAAAGGATCGTCTATCTTTAGCTTTGCCAAGCTCTCAGAAAGAGTCACGGGCATTCTCGCCTCCCTAAGGATTTAAAAGATTCCTCGATTGAGGCTCCCATCTCGTAGGCGTCGGAGCCGTCCGCGTAGTAATGCGAGCGCTTACGAAATATCTTAAAGCCGGCTTTCTGGTATAAACGAATCGCCGCCAGATTGGTGGTGTGAACCTCAAGATAGGCCCACTCGCATCCGGCATCGCGGCCACGTTCAAGTATCTTGCGCAGCAACATCTTGCCGTATCCACTTCTTCGCACGCCAGAGTCAACCGCCAGATTCACTACGTGAAGGATGGGTATCTCATCGCTCTCGACCCTGGCAGATACATAACCTTGAACAACGTCGTCAACGTCAAGCACAAGGCAGACGGCGTTTTCCAACCCGCATAACTCCTGGATCATCCGCTTCGACCACGGCGCTTTGAAGGACACCTTCTCAATCTCACAGACTCGTTCAAGGTCAAGCGCCTGCATGGCTCTAAGGTTTAGGCTTCTTTGCATCGGGCATTCGCAGGTAGAAGGGTTCAAGATCGGCCGGGTCGCAGGCATCTTCCCGCCGCTGCCAGGCAATCAGGGCAAGGGCCGAAGGGGTGGGAGCGATCTGAGGATTTTCAGGCATATGTAGACGTTCCCCAAGGGACGCTTGCAAAGACTCTTCGTATTTCAGACTTGCAGGCCCGAAGACCCTCACAGGCTCTGTGTGCACAGGGCTTCCCGCAAGGGAAGCTATGAACGCTGGATCAACGATCACCGGTTCGCTGGACCGCTTCGATCCCCTGTAGAGTGCGGTAAAGACCTCGTTCTTGTAGGCGTCGAGTACGGGCAAACGAAACTCGGTTTCGTTTTCGACGGGCAGGCTTGCGTTGAGCACGTCGAGCGTCATAACGGGAACGATCTTTAAGGAATGAGCGAAGGCTATCCCTTTGGCAAAAAGCAGGCCGATGCGCAGGGCGGTAAAGGAACCCGGGCCGATCGAGACCCCGAGCACAGACAGGTCGGCAAAATCCTTAGCTGTCTGATCCATGACCTCCGCGATCAATCCGGAAAGCACCTCGTTGTGCCTGAAGAGGCTCTCAACACTCCGCTCGGCAAGAATCTTATCCTTCTCGGCAAGTGCCACGCCTGTCCAGATAGAGGATGTCTCGATTGCCAACACTAGATCGCTCACTCGAGCCTCTTCTGGATAGGGCCGCTGATGGTTATCCAACGATGGAGAGGATTGTCGGGAACGAACACCATCTCGACTCGACTCAGCGTACCTGGGAGCCAGCCGGCGTGTTCTGACCACTCCACAAGCATCACACCATCTTCGCTGTAGATCTCCTCAAGGTGCAGGCCGTCCACACCTGCCTGATCGAGGCGGTAAAGATCCACGTGCTTGATCTCGAAATCAGCCTGATAGCTGCGCACCAGAACAAAGGATGGGCTCTGCACCCTTTGATCTACACCCAGTCCCTTGATGATTCCCTGGATCATGGTGGTCTTTCCTGAGCCGAGCTCCCCCTTTAAGGCAAGCACGTCTCCGGCCTGGATCCTCTGGGCTATGCGTTTGCCGAGCTTATAGGTCTCTGCAGGGCTCCTGGTCTCAAGCTTGATCAATCTCATCCATCCTGTGTGGTTGATTTTCGCCCTCCCCTCTATTCAAACGGTAGAGATGAAGACATCCCTTAATGGTAAGGTCGCGGTCCACGATCTCTATGGCGTTTGCAAACGGGGCAAAGCGATCGGCCAGGCCGCCGGTGGCTATAAAGGTAAAGTCTATCTTTGTCTCTCTTCTGACCGCGGCACGCACCGCCTCAATTAGCCCTACCGTCAGAAGATAAGAACCGGACTGCAGGCACTCCTCGGTTGAGCGTCCAATGTAGCTCGAAGGCTTTTTAGGCTTGATCTCAAAAAGCTTCGGGGCTTTGGATATGAGATTATGCAGACTGGCTTCAAGACCGGGCGCAATGATACCGCCAAGATACTCTCCCTTGCTTGTGACGAAATCTATGGTGGTTGCCGTACCAAAATCCACTATGGCCACGTCCTTGCCGTACTCGAAGTAAGCCCCCACCGCGTTGGCGATACGGTCAGCACCAAGATTGGAAAGGTTGCGGTAAAGGATGGTTATACCGGTATTAACATAGGGTGTAACCACCAGAGGATTCCCCAGGTTGAACCGGCTGCGAAACATCTCCACGAATCGCTCGGTAAGTTCAGGCACCACCGAGCAGATCACCGCGCCCCTGGGCTCCTGGATCCCCAGGGTTTTGAACTCTATAAATATCTCATCCGGTGTGTGCTCAGGATGAGTGGCCAGACGTGCAGCCGAGGTTAAGCCAGTGCCCTCGGCTGTAGCTACCTTGGTGAAGGAGTTGCCTATATCAACAAGGACTATCATCTCGCCTCAAGAAGATGCTGTGCCGGCACGGTGAAGAGCTCACCCTCAGAGCCCTGAACCAACGCCTCGCCTGAGGGTCCAAGATCAAGAAGACGGCCGGTGTATGTTCTGTTATCCCGGATAACCTTGACCGGTTGATCAGCCTCCAAGAGAACCCGGCGAAGCGCGGGTTGAAAGAATTGAAATCCATGCTCGGCAAGCTCGTCCATCGCCTTAAGTATAAGAGAGACTGTATCTATAAGCAAGGCTTCCAGATCGAACTCCGCACCTGCAAGCATACGCAGCGAGACCGCCGAGGAAGCCAGGCTTCCTTCAAACCCCTGCTGGTTAACGTTTACCCCAACCCCGATCGCCAACCGATCGTCCCATCCTTCCACCATAATCCCGGCAAGCTTTTTGTCTTCCGCGTAGAGATCGTTCGGCCACTTCAGCTTGAGGGACAACACCTTTGAGGAGAGCCCCTTCCATAAAGCGTATGCAGATACCAAGGGCACAGCCCAGTCCTCCTTCGGTCTCTGGACTACCATGCTAAAGTAGAGCCCTCCCCTATCCGATTGCCAGCGTCGTCCCAACCTGCCCTTGCCGGCGCTCTGCTCTAAAGCACAAACAAGATAAGGCGGCGACGCTTGGGATGCACGAGCCGCATCCTGGGTGGAGGTGACCTCCTTGCGGAACTCTACATGGGAAAGACCCAGGGCCTTGCTAATCCTTGCTGCGTCCATGATCATCAAAAAAGGCAAGCGGCATGTATATTGAAACATAAGTATGGTTGTGTGGATAACTGAATGTCCCTTCAGGGAAGCAATCCATCTCGATCCCCTGCTTGATTGTAAACATCAGCCCTGAGCGAAACCGAAACTCAAAGTTAAAGAGCAGCCTTGACTGTGCGTGTCCTGCGCGCCAGGGCGGCCAGGTCTGCTCGGCGATAAGCGTGTCGTCGTTGTAGCGATAGCGCCACGAACGCTGGTATCCTGCCTCGAATACAAAAACCGGCAGCGGATTCCAGCTTATGAGTGCCGTAAGGACGTCGTAGTCGCGGCGGTAGCTGACTGAGTCCATATCACGGTCCATCCTCCATATCTGATAGGTGCATAGTAGCTCAAGACGCTCGGTAGGTGAGTAGGATACGAAGGGCTTTATGTAACGGTCCCTCACCGTGTCAGCGGTGAGGGAATCTTGGACAGGCCAGCGGGTCTGGATGCGATCAATTCGCCAGGAAAACCGCGTGCCAACCCAGAGATTCTTTAGCGGTTGTAGCTCCAGTCTACCCCAGGCAAAGCTGCGGTCACGATCACGTTCCCACTCATACCAGCTGCTGTCCGGCCAGTCAAGATACTGAGCCGATTGGGTGCCCAACTCAGCATGAAGACGTAGGCGTGCCCAGCGAAGCTCTCTGCGTGCATCCACCTCGAATTTTAAGGGAATACGGGTGTAGGGATCCCTATCAGGACCTTCGGGAACAAAGTAGATGCTCAGGTTGTGATCAAGATGCTGCGCTATGGCATAGAATGCAAGCCAATCGGCGCTTCCTCTGCGCCAGGCCAACCCTATCCCGGCTTCATTCTCCTTCTTGAAGTAGAATGGAACCACCACCAAATGGAGGTATAAATTGGGTGCGGCGCGCATCGTAGGCTCGAACCGATGCTCGTACATCGAGAAGTCGAAGTCGTATAGCGCACGGAAACTATAACGCAAACTGAAGTTTCCAGCGAAAGCAATCTCACTCTTTGCTTCGTAAATCTGATACCAGTGCTCCATGTCATGGGAGCCCTGGGATGTCCGAAACCCATAGGGCGAGGTCTCGTAAACCCATTCCCAGTAACGTGAGAATTGCGCCAGGTTCATATCCATCCCGTAGTAGACAGAAGCATCCTCAGGCTGAACGAACGCCAAAAGTCCCAGTAGGATAACGCTCATGAGAAAACTTTAGCCGCAACGATTAAAATGTCAAGTCCAGTGAACCGACCGTCTCTGTCAGTCATCAGCATATCTATCTCACTGGAAGGCGATCTGCTGTCTTGACCGCGAAAGAGAGTTTATCGTCGGGTTGTCTGATGAATCCTTCAGAGGCTATGGTCGGGTTTGCTCTGTCGGCGACTATGCACTTTGCATTTTGCATTTTGCATTTTGATATTTGACTTTTGATATTTGACTTTTGCTCCGCAGGGCGACGCTTGCGGAGCAATACCCCCTTGGGGGTACGGTTTATTCCACCTTGACTATCTTCACTATCGTCCTCTCTCCGTCCCTTGCAAAGTATGTGCCTTGCGGCAGGTTGGAGATGAAGACCTTGTTATCCTCGATTGCGTTCTCAATCACCCGGCCTGTTGCGTCAACAAGCTCGCTTGCTCCGGCAACGTGAACAAAAGGTCCTTTGCTTATCAGGCCTGGGGTGTTAACACTCGGCTGGGAATCGCCCACTGGCTGCTCAGCAACAGCGGTAGCCGTGTCCGGCAGAAAGATGAGAGCTTGGAGGTAAGCATTATAACACCTACCCTGGAAGCTACTGCCGGTTCCAGCCACTCTAAGATGAGCAATATGGTCTCCAGTGTTAAGTGGGTAAGTATAAACGATATGGATAGAGCTGGGATGTTGCTCCCTCACCATCGCCACGGGGAACAAATCCGTGCCGTCAAAGCGTAGAATCATTGTTGTCCAATCGGCCAACCCCCCAGCCGTAGAAAGCACGTAGCACGAAGTATCCACGGAGAATGAAAGCTCAACCACGGGAACCGTATCAAAAGGCAGGATCATAATTACCCCTTCCTGATACGCCTCGATCAGCACTGGCGCTGCGGAAATGGAGGCGGCTGCGAGCAGGGCGAGGGCTGCCTTTATGATTCCACCCCCTCTTTTATTCTCCCCCGTCAAGGGGGAGATAACGGAAGATTGTACTTTCTTCATGCGTCCTCCTTTTTAATCACCCTGCAAATCCGCTTCGCGGTTACTCCGCAAGCGTCGTCATTTCATGTTGCGGGGACCCCGAAGGAGACAGGGGGGTGTTTGACATGGCTGTCTCCTTCTATATGACGAGGCGCTAACCCTAACCCAAAGGAAGCAGCCGTGCCGGAAGCCAAAAAAGTTAGAGTGATTTTTCAAGAATACCCTGAAGAGTACACTCATTCACCTCTGGATGGCGCTGAAGCCTGGGAGTCCTCTAAGGCCTTAACCTGTTTATCCTTGCTGCGTCCATGCTTGCGAACGAAGGCCAAAGGCATATATATGGAGATGTATGTATGGTTGTGCGGGCTGCGGAAGAGACCTCTGGGGAAGAAATCCATCTCCAACCCTTCCTTTATGGTGAGCATCATCCCGGAACGCAGGCGTAGCTCAAGATTGAAGAGCAAGCGAGACTGTGAATGGCGTCCGCTCCACGGTTCAGGGATGAGCGTATCGTTGTTGTAGCGATAGCGCCATGAGCGCTGATAACCGGCCTCTATCAAAAGCACAGGCAGAGGGTGCCAGCTTGCAACGGTTGAAAGGACGTCGTAGTCCCTGAAATAGGTAAGTGAGTCCATATCCCTGCGGGTATCCCAGATACGGTGCTGGAGGCGGAGTTCTAAACGCTCGGTAGGAAAAAGGGAGATGAAGGGTTCGGCCCAGAACTCCAGCAATGTATCCGCGGTTAGTGTATCCCTACCCTCCCTGCCCGGCCAGAGGGTCTGGGAACGATCACCGCTCCACCCGAAACGAGCGCCCAGCCACAGGTTCCGCACCGGTCTTAGCTCTAATCTTCCCCAGGCCAGGCTTCTATCCTGGTCGCGATCCCACACATACTGGATGCTGTCCGGCCAGCAAAGATACTGAGCCGATCGAGTCCCCAGCTCAGCGTGGAAACGCAGTCGCGCCCAGCGAAGCTCCCCACGCGCATCAAGCTCAAACTTGAAGGGGATTCGCCTGAAGGGGTCGTTATCAGGACCTTCCGGGGTATACATAAGGCTGAAGTTATGATCAAAAGCCTGGGCTATGGCATAAAAGGCGAGCCAGTCCGTGCTCCCCCTGCGCCAGGCCATCCCGACCCCGACCTCGTCGTCCTTCTTGTAGAATGCAGGAACTATAACCAGATGCGCGTAGAGATCGCGCCAGATACGCATCGTCGGCTCAAACCGGTGCCGGGTGATCGCCACATCGTAGTCTCGAACCATGTAGAACTGGTAACGCAGACTGAAGGTGCGGTTGAAATCCGCTTCGATCTTGGCCTCATAGAGCTGGTACCAGAGCTTCATGTCGTGGCATCCCTGCGAGGTGCGGAATCCTGAGGGCGAGGTCTCGTACACCTTATCCCAGTAACGTGAGAACTGACCTATGTTGACGTCCATCCCCAGGTAGATGTTGGTATCCTGAGCCTGGCTGAAAGCCAGCAGCCCCAGCAGAACGATCATCATAGCGAAACTTTAGTCATGGGTCTTAAAATGTCAAGTGCGCTGAGATTCCCGCTTGATCAAATATACCCGCCAGCATCGGGCCGCACCCCGCGCTTGGCTTAGGGGGGCAAAGGAAGCTAGAATAGCGCTATTTCGTGAAATTTACCCTCTTTCCAAAACAGAGAGAGACGTTTGAATATGCCCACCGTTGATGGTTTTTAATCTGAGAGCGCATTCCAAATCCTGTGAATACGGTCTGCGATAACGAGGTTGATAGTGTCTTTTGATTTTCCCTGAGTCGTCTATGCTTAATAATCCAACATTTGACCTTTTGAACATGTGAAGATTCTTTTTTGCAGGTTTGACATGCGCATGGTCAATCAAGACGTAAGCCTTATGAGCAAAGCTCCTATACTTGAAAGCTTGGATTAATGCCCTTTTCCAATTCTTAAGCTTCATTTCAAAAGCCAAGAACATCACACCAACTGGGGATTTTTGAAATGGATTACTCGTAGCAATCACTAAATCGGGAATTCCGAAAAGGCCTTTCTCTTCTTCAAAATGAGTTATGTAACAGTTTGGCTCGAACAACCTTTGCATGAACATACTCGAAAAAGCTGTTTTGGAAAGTTCCTCTTCTGTTTTAAATGACATGCTTGTTCAAACCCAACCTTGATCTCTTGCAAATAGTCTCGCAGCATTGAGCCAAGCTGCGAGGTGTGAATCATTGCTGTTTGAATCAAAGGGTATGCCCAAAGCTGCATAAGTCTCTAAAGCCGACTGAAGCATTTTGGTTACTTCGTTATATCTGTCGATTCCATCCATCCTTCCTATTCTACGCAATTGTTTCGAGAATTCAAGGAAGTAATGTTTATATGGCTCAGGTTTCTTGGAGTTCCATACATACCTCCGATCAAACATAATTGCTTGATAACGATTCCTATCAAAGAATCTGTCAGGGTCATCGACCTCTCTTCTTATAGTGTTAATGTATTGCTTGTCGATCAATTGAATAAGCCTAGATACATAAAAGCGTGGGTTAGGGCTGGCAGTAAAAGAACCCACCTTCTTTTCTTGGAAATTCCTTATATTGAACATCCTAGTATTCTCAAAGGAACCAATAGTCACAATCTTAGGTGAAGCAATAGATAAAACTAACGCCTCCGTATTCAAGTATCCAAGGATCACATCAAGTTCGTTAGGTTTCTGACTAAGCGTACTTATAAAATTCAAAAGTGAGTAAATGTCATCTATCTCATTTATCTGTTTGAACCTAGGCGAGAACTCTACTATTAGATAAACCGCTGAGATTCTTTCAATGTTAGTTACCCAGTTCAGTATGTCTTGGGAGTACACACTGTCACGAATCATTTCTCCGTTTACAACCAATTGAAGAGCTATCTGTTGCGAAATTGCTTGGTTTTGAATCACTCTTAAAAAGGGATCTACGAAAAGCCGTTGTTGGTTTTCTGTAAAATCAGTTGGCATACCTGGATAATATCGAGTTGGTATGACTATATACCTGAAATTATTCCTTGCTTGGAAGGCAACACACCCTTCTGCGCTTTCATGGGCGGCTTCTTCTGGATACTCATCGGTACTGAAATCTCCTCCAGCAGCTTGCTGAGGGTAAAAACCATAAGTACTAAGTTTTCCTCTTGCTATACTAGGAATAAAGAATTGAGGATCAAAAATTGCCCGTGTTTTTTGATCCATTGGTAATCGTTCTACGTCTGGCTGAGACATATATTTAGAAGCCAAGATGACACCTTCTCCTGTATTGTCGACTTCCAAACTTTCAAAATTCCATTTTCCCCTAAAACCCAATTGATGGTATATTTCTAGCGGCATGTTATCCCCTCCATGCACTTTTCAATGGCTTGTGCAAGCATTTGCGGAGTTCTGTAACGGCCTGATGGCTCCATACCTAATAATGTTACAACTAGGGACGCCAAAGGCGAAAACTCGGCATTTAGTATCGACCTAT
>Ga0114925_10000765_pt1 | contig 15014 bp, 17 predicted proteins | sample SumtaG_2_FD_87287 | JGI IMG/M metagenome (GOLD analysis project Ga0114925, IMG submission 87287) | Deep subsurface microbial communities from Indian Ocean to uncover new lineages of life (NeLLi) - Sumatra_00607 metaG | ecosystem: Environmental > Aquatic > Marine > Oceanic > Sediment | place... | reverse complement strand
GGCTCGCAGCGTTGCGCGCGGCTGGCGTCAGCTCGTAAACCCACGGCCGCTTGCCGCTATTGCGCAGCGGATACGTGGCCAGGCCGGCGATTTCGTCGGCGGTCGGCGGTGCGTCCGCGAAAGGGTCCGCGGCTTTTTCGCGTGTCGCCAGGCCGGCGTGGAATAACCGCAGCGCGTTCGTGGCTGCCGTTCCGTGGTCGTGTCCGGCGGTGATAGCCAAAAGCCGGATCGTGGCCGGCTCGCAGGCGGCCAGCGCCACCAGGTAGTCCAAAACGGAACGCCTCACCAGCGGCTCCGGTGGACTTCCGGCAAGCGCGGCCGAAAACAGGCCGGCGGTTCGTGAATAAATCGCAGCTCGTAGGTGTCGGCGTACCAGTCGAGAATGTCCACGCCGTACCGTTCAACAATAACGCGGAAATTTTCAAACAGCCGCTGGTTCCACGCTGCGCGGCCGGCTTTCGTTTTGACGGCTTCCGGCCTTTCGGCTTTCAGCGCGGCACGGTCGAACGCGAGCGCGTCCAGAATTGCGCCGGGTGCGTCGGCATATTTCGCGGCGGTCATTTGATTAGCTCCAAAATGCGCGCCTCGGCCTCGCCTTCGCTTACGGTGTCGGTAATTGTGAAAGCGATAACAAGCGCGAGCAGTTTGGCGCGGTAGTGCGCGGCGTCGCCGGCATGGCCCCAATTTACGTAGCCGTCGCGTATCGCCTGGTCGTTATAGTCCAGGCGCTTTTCTATCAATTCCAAAAGCCGGCGGCTGTCGCGATTGTCCGCGGTTATCGCCTGCGCCTCGGTCCAATCTCGCCGGAGTGCCGGCGCGTTTTTCGGCCGTCGGTTCACGTTTCTCGGTCGTCGGTTCATTTTTTGGCCCTCGTTGTTGTGAAATAGTGCAAGCGGAAAACGTCGGCAAACTCGTCGATCGCGTCGGCGCCGTCCAGGTCCCGGATTTCGGTTAGCAAATCCTGAAGTTTCCAATTCCAGGCGGCGCGGCCGTCCTCGGTTTTCGCGGCTTCGGTGGCCTCGGCGCGCAGGCGCTCGGCCTGGTGCGACAAGTCCGGCCGGTAATGAAAGCGGCGCGCGGTCACTTCGGCGCCCTCGACTGGTTGCCGGTGTAGCTGCGCGGCTCAATCCAGGTGTGCCGGTAGTCGTCGGCGTCCGCCACGTCGGCGGTGTCCGTGCCGTCGGCGAATGTCCAATCGTGGCAAACCGTGACGCGGTAGCGGCCGTTGTCCAGGCGCTCGACGTCGTAAACGGCCAGGCTGTCGGCCAGCTCGTCCAGCTCGCGGATTTCGCGCGCCAGGTCGGCGGCGGTGCGGCGCAGCGCGGCCAGGTCGGCGGTGTTTTCGTAGTGGCGCGCGCGCAGGTGTTCGGCGATCTCAATGTCGGCCGTGATTTCGTCCAGCGCGACGCGGCGCTCGGCGACTTGCTCGGCGTGCCTGGTTCGGCGGTCTGTCATCGTGTTTCTCCCTTGTCTGTCCACCTTTGTAGTGTCGCACACAATGCGACACAATGGCAAGACCTGCGTCACGCTTTAGGGGAGAAAACGCCGCGAATTGTGCGGCTTTTTCGGCCGTTTTTGGCCTGGTTTGGCGGCTAGTCGGCCGGCTGCAATGCCTCACGCACGGCGTATTCCGGGTCGTAAATATGCGCCAGCGGTACACGGCCGGCGTAATAGTCGAACAGCCGCCGCGCCGTCGTCCTGGTCGGCGCGACCTCGCCGGCTTCGATACGGTACAGCGTCGAGCGGTTCACGCCGCACGCTGTCGCGACCTTTGCGAGCGGCCGTTTCGGTTCGAGGCTTTCGCGGTGCTGTTTTAGTAGTGTTTCCATGCCGGACACTGTAGCACGAAAAGCGACAAAAGAAAGGCCCAATAGTGTGACGCGGTCGTGGTTTCCTGTTGCATTTTATGCGACACTTACAGCGTGGACATTCAAACAGCAACCAGGAGAACCGGCATGACAACGCTTACCCTTTCGCGGATTATCCGCAAAAATTGCGACGGCTTCGCAGTTTGGAAAGCCGAATTTTCGGACGGCTCGCGCCTTATTATTTCCGAGCGCGACGCCGACAGCCTGGCGGCACGTCACGGCGTCACCATTGAAACGGTGCGGTCGTGGTGAGCCGCGCGAAAATGTGGCGGCACACTTTCGCCGTGGACGGCGCCGGCTCGTTTCCGCTCGACATGCTGCGCTACGACGCCTGCTATCCGCACACCGGCGACGACGCCGGCAAAATCGGCACGGACTACGGCCGCGACCGCCGCAGCGTGACGCTGTGCCACTACGGCGACAAATTCTGGACGCCGACCGCCGGCCGCTGGTCCTCGTTTACCTGGTCCGTTGTTGACCACGTAAAGGAACCGGCGTGAGCCGGCGCGACGACCTGGCCGAAATTGCCCGCCAGGACGCACAGGAGCGCCGCCACGACACGCGCTGCGGAAACTGCGGCCGGTATGTCGAGGCGGAAGCCGACGGTTTCTACGACAAACGCTGGCCGTACAGCGACGAAAGCGACGTCCTGGTGTTTTGCGATTTGAGCTGCGCCGACCAACAGCGCGCGAAGGATTGCGAGCGGTACGCCAGCGCGCCGGTTCCACGTGGAACTATCAAAGGCGAAAGCTGATACCTGGCGCCGGCTATGCTATAAAGTCGGACCGCCGGCGCTACCGTGCCGGCGGCCCTTTTGTCCGGTATTGGTTGCGAGCGCCACCGGAGCGCCTGAGATACTACCAGCGCCCCACATCGCCTTTCAACTACAGCCGGACCGCCTGGCGGGTCGGGATAAGTAACGGCGGCCGCCAGGACGACCGACCGGCTACCGTGGGATAGTGCACAGCCGGAACGCGAGGCCAGCCGGAGCGCAGCACAAAACAGCCGGCAGCCGTTCACGACGCCGACCGCGTTGCGGAGATTGCGAGCGCCGCCAGGGTCCTGGTTAAAAACCGGGATACCTTGCGGCGCCGTTTCTCGGCCTTCCACGTTAAAGCCTTACAATAAGAACAGGAGCGAAGCGAATGAACTGCCGAAACTTTCCAAGCCTGGTCGGCGGTAGCGGGTCCGAGCTGTGACCACTGGCGACCTGTTCGACGTGCCAGGACCGCCAGAAACGGACCAGGACGCGCCGAAACGTGAGCCGAAGCCGTGGCATACCGACCACGCCGCGCACCCTTCAAACAGGCCGGAAAACGCACTACAGGACGACGAAACAGCGCCGGAGCGGTGGAACGTGGCCAAAGTCGAAATGGGAATCGAACAGATGCGCCAGTTTCTCGGCTGGTGCGCCGACAACGGAATCGACACGGCCGGCCACAGCGTCGGCAGCCTGTACGTGGCGCTGAACGCGCACGGCCGCGACGGCTTCCGCTATCTGTGCCAGGCGTTGAAACGGTCCGAATTGTCCGCGCTGCCGTCCGCTGGTGCGTTGCACCGCACGATGTCGGCGAGGCGTGACGCGCTGCTGTATAGTTCCGACGACGACCAGCCACCGGAAAAAGGAACCAGCCATGAGCGCAAACCGTACACTTAACACGCGAACACACCGAATCCGGCACCGTGACCGCCTCACGCCGTCGCGTCCTAATTTCGCCGCCAGGTTGCCGAAACTGCAAAACCACCTGGACGTTGTCGCCGTCGAATTAAACGCAATCGTAGGCGTGGCCGGCGTGTCCGACGTGGAAGTCCTGGCCAGTATCGAAGCCAACGCGACGCTAAACCCGGTCGGCGCGCGCGACATTCGCGCCACGCTGCAGCGCGGTATTACGACAGTCGCCGGCGTCGAGGCGTTAGGAATTCCGATCGCGTAACCGCTTTCCGTGCTACCCGCACAGGCCCGCCTCGGCGGGCCTTTTTTGTGGCTGCGCGTCGCGTGCTGTGCGACAATTCGCGGCATGGCGGTTTGGACGACACACCGAATGAAAATAGACGGCGAAATAATCCGGCTCGATTTATTGGAACAGGACGGCAGAACGGCCGGTTGGGTCGTGCGCCGTGCTTGTGACGTTTTCCAAGCGTACACGCCGCCAGGTTTCCGACCGGACGGCGACGGCGTCGTGGACTTGCTGCGGGACGGCCGGCTGGTCGGCCAGGCTGCCACCGCCGGCGACGCGCGCGAGCTGGTCGTCGAGGCTGTAGGCGCGCAGGTTTTCGAGCGCCTGGAAGATGGCGTCGTTCGCGTCAGCTTTTGCCGGCCGGTCGTGGCGCGTGCGTAGGCGCTACGAAATTTCCGCCGGCGACCGCTCGGCGTTGTTGCTGGTTATCCTGGTTGTCCTCGGCGGGTCCGCCGTCTATCACATAGCCACCGCAAACTGGCCATTCCTGGCGATCGACTTTGTCGTTGTTGCGCTGGTCGTCCGCAACATGCGGCCGCGGTAATTACTCGCGCGGGAACGGCACAAAGTCGGCCAGCGGGTCGATGCTGAAATTGCCGTCGTAAAGCGCGAGGCCCTGCGTCACGCGTACCTCGTCGATAAAGCCGTCCGCCGGGTCGGCGCCGGTCGGATCGAAAGCGCCGACAACCGGCGACACGTTCGAGCTGTGCAAAACGGTCGCGCCTATGTTGTGCGTGGCGCCGCGCTGTATTCCGTTGACGTATATTTTCAGGTCGGCGCCTTTCCGAACCACGGCATAGTGGAAAGTAAAAATCGCGCGCTGGTCGGCAAAAAGCACCTCGACGACGGTTTCGGCGCTACCGTCCGCGCTGTAAATAAATTGCACGTTTTGGAATCCGGTCGGATTGCTAAGGCTCAAGGCCCAGGCTTTTTGGTTCGTACTCGCGCGGTATTGCGTCACGAAACCTTGCCGGCCGCCGGTCGGCGACGGTTCGGTGCGCGCGAATAGCTCGATTGTGAAGTCCTCGTCGCCTAAGTCGAACCGCGCATTATCCGGCACGCTTACAAAATCGCCGACGCCGTCCAATTCCAAAGCGGCAATGCCGGCGACCGCGAAGCCGCGCGTCACCACGGCGTCGTTGAAAAACGTCACGGTTTGCGCGGCGCGGTCCTCGCTGGTGTTGGTCGTCGCGCCGTCCAGCTCCTCGAAGCCAAGCAACAACGCGACACGGTGGAAAAAGAATTCAAACAGCGGCGGCGTGTAGTTTGCGGCGTAGCGCGCGCGGTTTGGATGGATTCGCGTTTCGTCTAGCCAGCCGTTCAGGTAGTCGTTGGCCGCACCGTCGAACGCGCCGAACCATACCAGGCCGGTCGAATTGTGGAACGTCGTGCCGGCGCCTATGTCGGTATCGGTGCCGAGCTGAAAGCCGTCCACAAACAGCCGCACGTTCGCGCCGTCGCGCACCACGGCCACGGTGTACCACTGGTCGCCGTTTGGATTCCACGCTTCGGACACCGTCGCGACCGCCGTGCCGTCCGTGGAATACGACAACACCAGCGCGTTACTTTCGAGCGCGATTTTCCACGCGCGCTGGTTTCCGGTTTCTGTCCACTGTGACAGCAGCGCCATGTTGGCGGCGCCAGGGTCGCCGTTGAACCGGACGCGCGTTTCGATTGTCCAGGACAGATTGCCGAGGCTTATGCCGGCGCCGTCCGGTATCGTGCAAAAGTCGCCGGTGCCGTCGAATAAAACCGAAGCCGTGCCGAAAACAAACTGCGCCGTGTCGAGCTGCGCGTTTCCGTTGAACGTTACGGTGTGGCTGTTGTCGCTTTCGTCGGTTGCTGTCGTCGCCGCGTCGGCGCCGTCCCAATGCGAATGAAAATAAATATCAGCATAAACCGAACCGCCTGGCGTCGCGTCCCACGTTCCTGTTATTGCAAAATCCCAAAAGAATTGCTCGCGCGAAATTGCCGGCGACGGTAGCGACAGCTCGCCAGGGTCGTGGCTTACTTCGATTTCTACGCGCGCGTTGAAGTCCGCAGTTATGCCGGCCTCGTTTATTAAGTCGAGCCGTTGAAACTTTGCGAGCTGGTTCGATTGCAGCGTTTGCTGGTCGATAATCGTAAGGATTGCGTCGCCGCGTACCGGCGTCGGGTGCGTGTCCAGATTGTAAAGCCAGTAGCTGTTCTTAATATCGCCGCTCGGTACGACCAGGAACGGCTGGCCGATCGTGTTTAATCCCTGCACGCTGTCGAGCCAGCGCGTTACGTTGTAAAGCCGCGTCTTGGTCGTAAACGAAACCGCGGCGCCGTTGTCCGCGCTCGACGTCGTCGCGAATTTGCCGGCGTCGTTGATAAAGTCAATGTCGATCGGCAAAAGCGGCCGGAAAAAGCGCGAGCCGTCCGCGCCATTGTCTAGCGACAGCTCGGCCAAAGCGGTCGCCGCTGGTTCTAATACTGCGTCGCTCGGACTACTCGGCAGGTATTTCAGGTCAACGCCGTCGCCAGCCGTGAACGCTTCAAGCGGTAAGCCGGCGCCGCCGGTGAATATAAACCAGATGCGCGCGCCGGCGCTGTGCGCTTTCATTCCGGTGTCGGCGCAACCGCGCCAGATATTCACCAGGCGAATGCCGGCGCCGTCGCTGATAATGCTAGACGTTGCGACCCACTCCTCGTTGGCGGTGCCTGGTTCAATTACGGCGACGCCGTCCACGCTTTCGACGCTGGCGTTCGGGTCGTGCGCACCTATCAGGCTGTCCAGGCTTCCGCCGCCTAGCGGGTCGATTTGCATAAACCCGGTGCCGTTGCCGGCTTGCCATCCGGTTTCGGCGTTGCGCAGCTCGCCGGCAAGCATAAAGCCGGACTGTATGACCTCGCTGTCGAAGTATGCGCCAGCGAACGGCGCCGGCGGTGTGCGCGTGCGGAAAATGACCTGGTACGCGTTCGCGTTTCCGCCTTCGCGCGCCATTGTGAAAGCACGCGGCACCGTGTTCGGGTTGCTGTCGCGTTGTTGCAAAATCCACGGACATTCGAGCGCGCGCTGGTCGGCAGCCAGTAACGGCACGACCGCCTGTACCGGTGGCTCAAAATCGGACGGCGGCGGGTCGGCTATTCCTGTCACCTCGGTGTCGAAAACGTCCTGCACGACTTCGACCACGATTTGATTTTTCAGCGGTCCGCCTATCGTTACTTTCGTACACCGCACGGCCAGGTCCGTTTCGCCGACTTCCGAATCAGTAAACGACAACACCGCACCAGGCCGCAAAAGATACGCGCTGCGGTCCAGCGCAATCGTGCCGGACGCTATCGGCTGCGCAAGTCCGCGCTGGTCGCGTGCTACGATTTTATTTGCCACGCTGGCCGCGTGGACGCCGGGGTACTCTATGTCTTTTGATTTTAGCCGGCCGGTAATTATGCGATTGCCGGACGACTGCGCCAGCGCGTAGGTGTCCTTATAACTTTTGTCGCGGTCGGAATACTTGCAGCGCGTTTGGTTGAACGTTTGCGTCCAGTCGCCTTTCGCCCATTTGCTAACCTCGACGACCGACGAGGCGTCCGCCTGGAATTCGGAAGCCAACACGTAATCGAAACGCGCCAGCGTCACTTCAATTAGTCCGGTAATCGGATTCGGACCAACGTATGCGTCGAGGTGCTGTTCTATCACGTCCACCAGCGCGCCGGTTGTCGTGATACCGTCCACCAGCTCGGAATATCCGATACCCTCGGCAAACACGACAGCGGCGACGGCCTGGAAGTTTGCCAAGTTTACGTCGGACGGTGGAAAATTTCGGCCCCACTCCTCGTTGAGATAAATTTCATAAAGCACGGCGACCGGGTTTGCGTCCTCGCCTATGATGTGCGTGTCGCCGGCGAGTCCGAGGCGGTTGCCGAGGCCGGTCTGTGCGAGCGTGCTGAACGTTTGCAATTCGACGCGAATAAATCGCAGGTTGTTACTTTCGCCAATGTCGGCGCCGCGCGTTTCGTCCAGGCTCGTTATCATAATGTACGAGTAGCCGCGGTAGGCCGACAGCGGATCGAGGCGCGAGTCCAGGAACGCGCTTTTTGATTGCGTGCCGGAACCGTTAAACAAACGAATGCGGCCGACGAAACCGCCGCCACCGTCGGCACCGCCGAACAGGTCGTCGCGGTCAATGTCGACAACCGTTGTCGCTGCGCCGTTGAAAACCTCGTCCTCGCCTATCCACACTTTTGTAATTCCGAAACTTTCGACGCGTGCCAGGACATACTGCAGCGCCAGCTCGTAACGGAAGCCGACGACCTCGTCGCGTTTGAAAATCACGCCGGTTTCGACGGTGCGCGCAATCGCCGCGAAGTCGCCATACCACACGCAATTTGGCGCGCCGATTCGTATTGTGCCGCCTGGAATTATCGGCACGTACCGACCCTCGGTTGCGGTCGGTATATTAAAATCGCCGACGCCGGCCGGCTGTTGTGACGGCAACCGCGCGCGGAAAAAGTCGGACAGAATAAACGACGCAATCCAAAGGAAAAGCTGCGGCCACATTTTAGAAACTCCCGCCGCTGGTGCGGCTACCTGGCGGCAGCTCGGTGTTGGCCGGGTCAACTTCCGGCACATACGGGAAACCCTGGTGATTTATCGCGTTGTTAAATTTTCGGTTGCATGTGTCCATTAGCAAATTACAGCCGGCGAAAACTTCGACCGTGTCGGATACTGCCAGATCGCGGAACGGAAAAATAACGCGGAACGTGTCCGGGTCGCCGCCGACGTCGCCTTCGACAACGTCGCGGATTTCACCGTTGCCAGTAATTACGAAACCATTTTGCCAGTACACGTCCAGCTCGTCGGACGTCAGCGGACCAGCCGGCGCAGCCAGCGCCGTGTCAATCGCGACCGCCTGCGCACGCAATCCGGTCACGGTTATATTGCGGCCGGAGTTTGCAATCGTCGCCACGGCGCCGGCGTGTTTGAAGTCGTCGCGGCTTAATAAACAGCCAGGCGATTCAAACAGGAACACGTTGCACAAACTTTGGTAGGTTGCGCGCGGCGTTTCCTCGGCGCCGGAACTTAGCGGCTGCAGCAACATCTCGGCCTCGGCGTCGATACGTTGCAACGACGAGACCTGGCCTTTCCACAATACTTGCAGCTCCGGCGTTGGCGTCGCGTCCTGTTCGTGGAAACGTTCAATCGTCACCGTGGCCGTGTTCGACGTCAGCACGCCTTGAAACAACGCGACAAGCGGAAAGCTGTTAGGCGTGCGGAAGTTTATATTGCTGTCGTCGCTGTCCTTTGATTGCGAAAACGGCGTCCGAGTATAGGCGAGCGGTGTCCAGGTCAGCGCGCCGACAGTTTGCGGAGCGTTGGCGTTTGTTATGCGGAAACTCTGCAGCCCGCTTTTGAACGTGACCAGCTCGACCGGTCGGCCGTCGGTAGTTTCAAACGCGTCGAATGTCATTCGATAACACCTCGGACTTCAAACCGCAGCTCGGCCACGCCGCGGTATAAGTGCCGGAACGTGGCGACGTCGCCGACAATACGCGACAACGTCAGCCAGGAGATTCGCACGTCGGCCGGCGGCACGATACCAACGCCAGGCACGACGGCGTCGAGCGTGAACTGCTCGGTCGTTACGTTATCAACGACCGACGTTACGCGGCGATTGTAGAACACGCCGGCTATTTCGATTTGCACGTCGCGCCGCGGCGCCTGCGTTCCGACAAGCGTGGCCGTTCCCATATTCGGCGTGTCGAACGTGTTACCGCCGAGCGTGAAACCTGGCGACGCAAGCGGCAAGTCGTTGGTACCGGTCGGCACGTAAAAGGCGCCATACGAGCCGCGGACAAAGTGTAAGAATTCCCGCCACGCTTGCTGGTCGGCCATGCTGCGAATGTGTGCGACTACGTCCTGGCTCGGCCTGGCAATCGGTTCGCTGCGGTTTACGAAAATAATTCCTGTCGTGCTGTCGAGCCGGTCCATTTTGGAAACCAGTTTCCCGCGCCGGCTGGCACCGCTGAAAAACAGCGGCCGTTTCAATATCGGCAGGCCGTCTATCGGGTGCGCGTCGAAATACGCCGCGTCCACGTTTGGAACGTTGACGTAATCTATCAGCGTAAACGTGGCTTTCATATCCTCGGCATTTATCGGAAACGTGGCCAGCTCGACGCTGCCGGAATTAAAGCCGAAGCGTAGCGGCATTACGCTGGTAAACCGTGGCAACGCGACGCCGACCGCAGCGAGCAGCGTGATACTCGAAGCCGTCAAACTGTCCACCTCGGCAACGTGCGCCGTTCGGTCCGGCAGCACGACCGACACGTTGTCGCCTGGCAATAATTCCATACCGGCCGTGTTTACCTGCAGGACGACGTCGGCCGACAGCGCCGGCGTGGTCAGCTCGGCAGATTGCCACCAGGCTTGCACGCCGGTCAGCAGGTGTTGCGCGCCGAGTATCAAATTGGAAAGCCGCGTGCGTTCCACGTCGCGACTGTGCCGAATTTCCAGCGTGACATTCGAGCGCGGCGCGATCGCGATTTGCATTGCTTGCTCGCTGCCGTCCTTGCTTACCATGTTGTCGGTTTTGAATTTCAGCCGCTCGGATATTGGCCGCTCCGGGAATGTTTCAAACAGCACCACGCGCCGACCGATAACGCGAAGCAGCAAAACCTCGCCGGCCACGGTCGTGTCGATAAACTCGTCGAATTCCGCCGGGCCTTCGCGGGTCGCTTCGACAGTTCCGATCGCGTCGGAAAAACCGGCCAGGCCGACCGGCAAGGCTGGCGTCAGCAAGTCGAAACCGTCGAGGCTGGCGTCGTCGAACGCTGTCCACGTTGCAACGTTCCGCCGCGTATTGTGCAGCGTAAACGTGCGCTGCTTGTCGTCGATAATGTTGCCAAACTCAATCGGGTTCGGCGTCATCCAGGTCGTGTCGAGATACCAGCCGGCGAAACCGGTGCCGGTGCCGGCGGCGTGTACTGGCAGAAAATCTTCGAGCGCACCGGTAAAGCCGGCGCCAATGCCGAACACGGCCGGCTTGCCAAGTATCGGGTCGCCCGGACCCGGTAAAACTGGCAGCAGCGGGTTTCCTGGCGACGAAAAAAGCGGCGCAAATAATCCGGCGCTTTGGTCGGCCATTACGGAACGACGCCGGTTTCTTTACGATAGGCCAGGCCCTCGAACGCGCTGTATCCCTCGCCGGCGAGCGTTGAACCGCTGGCGCTATTCACTACCGGAAAAACTACGTAGGTGTCCGAGCCGACCGTTATTTCCTGTTCGGGCGCCAGGTTTGCCATGCTAATTCTGAAAACGTCCGGCACTTGCGCAATGGGTCCGACGCGGTCGTCGCTTTGAAAATCTACAGCCGGCGCAACGTAAATCGGAACCAGCGGCACAGTGTTTGCGCTAAACGTTCGGTCGGCGGAAAACAGAATCACGCCGAGGCCGTCGCCGCCATAATTGCACTGGCACCGGCCGTAAACGTAGCCGCTCGCGTTTACTGTGCCGTGCGCTTTTGACACCGCGCCATGCAGCCGGCCGTCGGCGGCGTGCGGTATGTAAAAGTCGGAAGTCGTTTCCGCGTTCACGCCGGGCAGGTGAAATTTTGTCGCCATACCTTGCAGCGCAACGGCGCCGAAAAAGTTTACCGTGCCAAACGGCCACCGGTGCGCGGTGCTGTATGGGTCGTGGTTCAGGTCGGTCGGGAACGGCGCAAACTGCGTCGCCGATAACGCTTCCGGGTCCAGGAGCGAAACAAAATGGCCGGTAATATAAAACGATTCGGCGTCCAGGTCAGAATGTAGCGGCGACAAAAGGCCAACGTGAAAATGTCGGTACTGGCGCGCGTTGACTTTTATCACGCAATGAATGTAAGCGCCGGAAGTGTCGGAGAAAAGCCAGTAGGCGGCATACGTTCCAACGGCCGAATTTATAAACTGGCATTGCATACCGCCGATCGGTCCGGCCGCGCCTAACGGTTTCGGAAAATCAAACGTCGAATTAATCGGGCTGTTGGCCGGGTTGCCGGGCTGGTCGTAAACTTCCTCGGTTAAATTTACACCGGTGCCGGTGAAAATATACAAGTGCCGGTCGGTCGTGCGATAGAAAACGTAAGGCGCCGTCGGGCTGCCGACCGTGCCGCGGTGTGTCCATACTTCGACGGTAGGACGCGAGCCGACGACCGGCGCACGGTTGTCGACCCACTTGGCGTCGTCGCGTGCGAACGGCAGCCAAACGTCGAGCATAAAGTCGGCCATGTCGTCGTCGCCGACAAACGGCGTGGTTTGTGTCTCGAACGGCATTACAGTTTCTCCATTGCGACCCACTGGCCTGCGTCGGCGCTGTTGGTATCGTTGAAAACTAAAAAGCGCCGGCCGGCTTCGGTTTCGATTTCCTCGAAAGCGGTCAGGCCGATACCGTGGCACGCCTGGAAACCGTCAACAATTCCGATAACCTGCACGTCGCTGACCTGGTTGCTAATGATGTGCGCTTCGACCAAAAACGAAAGCCGGCCACCGGTGCCGACTAGCGCGACGCCTTGCACGCCACCGGAGCCGGTCGCGTTCGGATTTTCAAACCAGCCGGTGTCCGAGCTGCTTTGGTTATCGCTAAAAATTCCGACCTGTACGGCGTTCGCGAGCTGCGGGTTTGTCTGGTGACCGGAAACTTCCGGCGCATACGTAAAATCGTAATCCTGGAAACCTTGTTTCTGCGGCCACATTTGCGAGCGGTGGCTGTTGCCGCCGTTCGACGTCAGCTCGGCAATTCCTAACCAGGCCGCGCTTAGATTGTCGCGGTACAGGTGCGGGTTTAGCGTCGCCGTATTATTCGGCGCCGCGTTGACCACGCCGGCGATTGACAGCGACGGCGTGTTTGAATTGCGCACCATCGTGCTTGCGAATAAGTGCGGGACCTGTTCGCCGCCAGAAGCGAAACCAGGAAACGGATAATTTGCCTCGGTGTCCGTGAACGGAATAAACAAGCCGAGCGAAGCATAGCGCGAAAACGCGCCGTCGCGGTGGCACATATTGACGCGCCGTTCGTCCACCGAAAGGTACAAGCGCGGATCGGTGCCGGGTGTGCTTGTTACGTTAGGCTGCGGGCTGGTGCCTGGTTGCGAAGCGAAAGCCGCCGGCGCACTAAAGCCGGTCGCGACTATATTCCGCACCGCGCCAAAACTTGTAACCTCGAAAGTTTCCAGGCCGATCGTTGCCGGGTTGCTCGCTTTTATGCTCGTCGCTATCCACTCGAAGTCGGTCTGGTCGTCGGTGTACGTGCTGCGGTCCTGCGTCCACTGTTGGACCTGCGTTGTTAGGTCAACAGTCAAATCGTTATTGCCGGCCGCGCTACTGTTCGACGTGGTTTGACCGGTCACACCTGGCAGCGTCGAGTAAGCGCCGGCGCTGGTAATTTTGACAGCCGACACGACGCCGCCGGCCTCGGCGACGACAACGCCGCGCGCATTGAAAGCCGGATTGCTGGCGATAACGGTGCCGCCGTCAACGTCGAACGTTTCGCCGACCACGTAGCCGGTGCCGCCGGCATTGACTGCGAGCGTTAGGACGGCGTCGTTTGTGATTATGTCCAGTATGGCTTTGCTGGCGATAATCCGGCCAAGTGTTGTCGTTCCGTTGGCGGTTAGCTGTTCGTCGATAAATGGCATGCCTTACACTCCGAGCGCCTGGCGGAACGCTTGCCGCCGTTTACTTACCATATTCAGGACGACCTGGTCGCCGCCGCCGGTCTGGAAAGCGCCGACGACGTCCGCGTCGTCGAACGTGTTGACAATCGAAACCGGAACGTTGACCGCCGGCGCCGCGGGTGCGCCACGGTCGCCGCCAGTCGGTACGACCTGGCCGCCGGTGTTCGGTACGAAAACCTCGGCGCCAAAGCGGCCGCCTTCGCCGGTCGTTACGGCCTGGCCGCCTTGCACGCCACCGCCAAACTGCCGGCCGAAAATTGACAAAATGCCGGTGATTAGTCCGGCGGTGCCGCCGCCGCCGCCGGCGTCCTGCGCGGTGCCGAAAATCTTTTTGAATATCTCGGCGGCCAATGCCTGCGACGAAAGTTTCAAAAGCATGGTGGCGAATTGGTTCGCGAAGTCGTCCAAGTCCTGCAGCCCGTTTTCCAAAAAGCCGGCGAGAATGTCCTGGCTGTTTTCGCGCGCGCGCCTGAAAAAGTCCTGGGTCGCGTCGTCCAGGTTTTTCAAATTCTCGACCGAAGCCTCGAAAACTTCCGGCGTTATTAGGCCCTCATCGAGGAAACCTTGCAGCCTCGCGACCTCGTCGGCGTAAACCTGCGCCGCGTCGCGCGCTTCCAGCGTGATTTCGTTGGCTTCGTCCTGGCGGTCCTTTTTCTCCTGTTCGGCGTCGGCGTTTGCTTGTATTTCGGCGGTAAGTCGCGCGATTTCCTCGGCCGTTTCGGTTGCGTCAAAGCGGAACGCCTCGTTTCCGTTTTGCGCCGCCAGCGTGTTTATTTTCAATTCCAACAGCACGTCGGAATACTCGCGGCCGGTGTCCGAAACAATGGCAAGCGCCGCCTCTTGTTGTCGCAAACTTTCGAGCAATTGCGTTTGCGCGTCGACCAGCTTTTGCGCTTCGGCTGCGGCTTTCGGGTCCTCGACTTCGCCGCCACCGCCGCCACGTTTTGCGCTCAGGTCAGCGAGGCGCGCCTGTATCGCTGCGAGCCGCGCTTCCGAGTTAAGCCGTATGGCTTCGGTTTCCTCGTCGAAACGCTTTTTGCTTTCGGCAAGCCTGGCCTCTTGGCCGAGGCGCACGGCGATTGCGCGTTCTATCAGCGCCTCGCTGTTTATGATTTCGCCAACGGTGCCGGCGATCGCCGCTTCGATAATGTTAAAACGTGCGGCCACCTGGTCGGCAAACGTGACCGTGGCCACCGTGCCGACTTCGACAAACGTGCGGAACGCGGTCGCGGCTTCGCGGACCGATTGCGCCAGGCTTACCGTTGTGTCGTCGGTCAGCGCGAAAATTTGCACCAGGCCCTCGGTTATGCCGGCGGCCTCGTTGAAACTACCGACGACGACTTGCGCGAAATTGTTTACCGTCGTTAGTGCCTGGTTCACTGTCGGCGCTATCAATCCAAACTCGCGCTGCAGCGCCGGCGCAGCTCGTAACACCGCGTCGAAAACGCGTTTGCTTTGCAGCTCGCCGGCCTCGCCGAGTTTCCGCAGCTCGCCGATTGAGATTCCTAATTCGTCGC
>Ga0114925_10000764_pt1 | contig 15019 bp, 12 predicted proteins | sample SumtaG_2_FD_87287 | JGI IMG/M metagenome (GOLD analysis project Ga0114925, IMG submission 87287) | Deep subsurface microbial communities from Indian Ocean to uncover new lineages of life (NeLLi) - Sumatra_00607 metaG | ecosystem: Environmental > Aquatic > Marine > Oceanic > Sediment | place... | reverse complement strand
TTCCATAAAAGTTACCCGCGTCACAACATGGGAATCAGAGGATTCCTGTGCAACTTATATTGTAGAGTAGCCCTATATAATCTTCCGGGCATTATCTTTTCCATTGAAGTATATGACACAGTTGAATATAACCCTAAGAGACCTTTGCAAAACGCCCCCTTTTGCCTCCCGCAATGGCGGGATGTCAGGCTCAACATTTTGCACGAAGTGAAGTTTTAGCGCTAACCTAAAAATACTCAATGTATGGATGCTTGTCCCGATTTCATCGGGGTGGTTAATCCCGCCATAGCGGGAAGCATTTTTCAAAGGTCTCCCTAATTGAGCAAAAACTCAATTAGGTGTTATCCGTTATTTGTTAACAAATAAATTTCAATTGGACGTTATCGCTCAATTGGGGTATAAGCAAACGAATGCTTAAAGTTAGTTGAAACTTGGAACTGGATATTTAAAAAACGTCCAATTCATAGACTTCTTTCATTGACGAATTCGCAAAAAGACGAATTCATCAAGTTTTAGGTTTTAAGTTTCAAACATCAAATTTCAAACACGGAGGAAATCATGGAATCTAAAAATATTGGTTGGATAGGAACAGGGGTGATGGGAAAATCAATGTGCCTGCATTTAATAAATTCAGGCAATACAGCGTACATTTACAATAGAACGAAACAAAAAGCAGCCGAATTACTAGAAAAAGGAGCTTCCTGGTGTGATTCTCCGGAAGAAGTGGCTGAAAAAAGTGAAATCATTTTTTCTATTGTAGGTTTTCCGGAAGATGTCGAGAAAATTATTTTAGATAAAAAGGGAGTTTTAAAGAGCGCTAAGCAAGGCTCCGTTATCGTAGATATGACCACTTCAAGTCCCATTCTGGCGAAAAAGATATACGAAATATGCAAAAATAAGGGAATATATTCTCTTGATGCTCCTGTGTCGGGGGGAGATATCGGAGCCAGGGAAGGCAAATTAGCTATTATGGTAGGCGGAGACAGGGATGTCTATGATAAGGCATTGCCGTTTTTTAAGATAATGGGTGAAAATATAGCATACATGGGGAAGGCAGGTGCAGGCCAGCATACAAAGATGAGCAACCAGATCTTAATTGCAGGGACTATGATTGGAGTGGTTGAATCATTATTATATGCATATAAAACAGGAATGAATCTTGATAGCGTTATTGACGTTATAGGAAAGGGAGCTGCAAGCTCCTGGTCTATTAATAATTTGGGTAAAAGGATAGCAAAAGGAGATTTTGATCCCGGTTTTTTTATAAAGCATTTTATCAAAGATATGGGAATCGCACTGGATGAGGCAAAAAGAATAAATTTAGCCCTTCCTGGTTTGTCTCTGGCACACCAATTCTATATAGCTGCAACTTCTCTCGGATATGAAAACTTAGGTACACAGGGATTATATAAAGTTTTTCAGAAGATGAATAATATCTAAAATGGATCTCTAAAATATCTCAATAAACTACAACTGGATTCCCGCAAAAGCGGCCTCTGGGAAAAACTAAAGCAAGACTATCGGGTATTGTATCGGCCTGTTCGGAAATAGACAAGGCACTTAATAATTAATTTTGTGCTTTTTATGGCAAAAATAATTTTAACCAATTTGAAGCCATTAACTATCAATTGATGATTTTCGATTGATGATTGTTGGTGTAACACGGAAATCCCGATTTGTCGGGGATGATCGTTTGGATTGTTTTTTGACGATTGATGATTGATGATTTTTTAAATGAGGGTATAGAGAAAGAATGGATAAAGTTTTAATTGTAGAAGACGATGTAAAGCTTCAAAAGTTTCTCCAGATCCGTTTGCAGAAATATAAAAATGAATTCGAAGTCTTATTTGCCGATAACGGTGTAGAGGGTATTAGAGTCCTGGAGCACAAGCATATTTCCTTACTAGTCACAGATATTCATATGCCCAAACTCGATGGCATGTCTCTTTTGGCATACATAAATGACAAATACCCCCATATTCCTTGCATTGTCATGACTGCCCACCCAACACCGGAATTAAAGCAAAAACTTTCCGATGACAACATCATATGTTTCTTCCAAAAACCATTTCAGTTTGATGAATTTACAAAGGCTATACGTCAGGCCCTGGAAGAAGATATTCCAGATGGTTCTTTGAAGGGAATATCGGTTGCCAGCTTTTTACAAATGATTCAACTAGAGCAAAAAACATGCCTCTTTGAAGTTAACTCGCCAGGAGAGGGAAAAGGAATTTTTTATTTCAAAGAAGGTGTTCCTTATGATGCTCTTTATGGCGACTTAAGGGGGGAAGAGGCGGCTTTTAAGGTAATTGCAATGGATAAAGCAGAAATCCGCTTCAAGAATCTTCCCAGGAAAAAGATAACCAGGCGTATAAAAACAGAACTTATGGGCCTGATTATGGAGGCCATAAGGCTGAAGGATGAATCCGAGGGGTAAGGTGCTTATAGTTGATGGCGAATCGGAATTTTAAACATGATCAAGGAGAATATATAAGTATAACGGGCAATTTGAAGTGTTGGCTGCCTCTGATTCTGCCTACCCGTACTGAGAACGCAGATGGATTTAAAAAAACATATTCAGACAAGCCTCAAGGAAATAGAGGTTTATCGCTCTCATAGCTTATTTCCTGCGGCAAGGGAAAAAATCAAAGGGCTGTTAGAGCTGATCCGGCAAAGCGACCAGTTTAAAAATAAACAAAAGCTTATGGCTGCCATGTCAAAAAAACTTGAGGAGCTGGAAGATGATGCCTGCAAATTTGAAGAAATAGGAGCGGATAATGAGGATCTTGTCAAGGAGTTACTTTCTTCTGAAAAAGAGGAAGGAACCGATTCAGCAGCCCTTGAAAGAGCTATTACTCTACTCATGGTCGGCCAATTTGAAAAGGCTCTGAGGAAATTTAGTAAATTTTTAAATAAAAGCTCTACTCGTGTTATTGCTGCCAAAAACATGATGAGGTGCCATGTTGGTCTTTCTTCTTTGGATAATGCCGTTATGCAATACGAGGAATGGATGTCAAGTGGTCAATTTTCTCCGGGAGAGTTGGAAAAAATAGGTTCTTTTCTTCAAAAAATTCTTGCCAAAGAGGGGATTGACAGGATTCTTCCAATACCGGAAAGGGCACCGGATAAAAAGGAACATGAGATAGATGAAGAAGAGTTTATTGATATCTTATCCATTGTAATACCTTTGAATAGGGAACAACAGAAAGAAGAGGGCATTAATCTTGATGTCAGTTTCCAGAAAGGAAATATTATCAGTGTGATTGTACCGGGTATAATGATAGCCCTGATTGATGCTTTTGAAGTGGGATCAACGATAAAAGATGTAAAGATTTATTCAACTGTTGTCGTGTTTAAGGATTCGTGTGTCATTTCTGAAAAAAGGAAGATCGAATCAGGCCCTAAAAAAGGGGATTACATCTTGGTAATGAAAATACTAAATGGATAAATTAGAAAAGAAGCAAAGCTTGGACCATCCTGCCATACAGTATGGTCTCAACTTGTTAATCAAAAAGGAGGAAAATATTATGTCCAGAGATCGAGTGTCGGTTAAAATCCAGCCGGAAACCGGGTCTGAAGAAGCATATTTTAAGGAACAGGAGCAAAGACAGATTAAAGAACTAAGAAAAACGGCGTTAAAAGAAGCAAACGAAAAATACCGTGACGAACGCAAGTATCATTGTTTTCGATGCGGAACCAGGAGCTTGGTTCAAGTAGACAGGGGAGATATTAAAATCGATATTTGTGTAAATGAAAATTGTGGCGCGGTTCACCTTGACCCGGGTGAGCTAGAAGAAATTTTAAAAAATGAAAAAGTTATTCTTGGAATAAGAAAATCTGTTCTTTCCATATTCACACAATAACAGTCATAAATTATTCTTTTTTTAAAACCGCAAAAAGTGCCCATAATGAAGCTTGTAGCTAATGATATACGACTTTATGTTGAGACCTTTGAAAAATGTTTCCCGCTATAGCGGGATTAACCACCCCGATGAAATCGGGACAGGCATCCATACATTAAGTATTTTGAGGATAGCGCTAAAGGTTAGCGCTACGCTTCACTCCGTGTCACTTCGTGCAAAATGTTGAGTCTGACATCCCGCCATTGCGGGAGGCAAAAGAGGGCGTTTTTCAAAGGTCTCAAGAAACCGGGAGTGAAGATAGAGGATATCCCCCGTTTAATCTTTTAGAAACATCTTAAATATGAAAAATAAGGCGGCAATACAAAACAATAAAATGAATAAAGGCATTGCCGCTATATAGTTTGCTGCTCCTTTTACGTAAAGCAAGGGAATACTATCAATCCAATTAAAGCTTTCTTCGCCAAAAACATCCATAAGATTTAGGCCCTTCCAATCGCCTTCTTGACCCATAAATGTTGCAAGACCTTGAAAGCCAATCAAAAGAACACCACCGATTAACGAAATCAAGCCAAGGATATTTAATTTAGACATACCTATCACCTCTCGTCCATCACCATATAAAGAAATTATACAGTCTCACACTTTACACTTATCATTAATCACGTCAATCCTGTTTTTCAATCTGATAAATTATGGAAGATCCTATCTCTATAATAAAATTATATGCTAATATTGTGATAAATGCAAGAATAATATAGGTCGATTACAAAAGAATACTGAACCTAAGCAGACTTGATCCGCCCTTTGATGGATGACTCTTTCATGACCTTTGCAAATCTTGACAAGACCATGCTGATGATTATTTTTTTAGAAAAGAAAGATGTTAAGAGGCCTTTGAAAAAGGAGGTGATATTATGGCAATAATAAGATGGGATCCTTTTAGAAATGTAGCAACATTGCAAGATCGCATCAACCGATTGTTTGAAGATTCTTTTCCTCGCTCAAGAGATATTGATGAAGACATCTCCATGTGTGAATGGAAACCTTCGGTAGATATATATGAAACTGAAGAGGGCATTATTATAAAGGCAGAGCTGCCTGGAGTAAACAAAGAAGATGTTTCCGTTGAGGTTAAGAATAATATACTTACACTCAAAGGTGAACGCTTTGTTGATAAAGAAATCGATGAAGATAAATACTATCGCAGGGAAAGATGTTTTGGAACATTTCATAGGACTTTTACTTTACAGAACACCGTGCTTCCCGACAAAATAAAGGCCAAGTTTAGAAACGGCGTGCTTGAAATAGAAGTCCCAAAGCCTGAAGAAGAGAAACCAAGACAGATATCTGTAAATGTAGAATAGATCGTAACATTTTATCCCCGGGCCCGGCTTTACCGGGCTCCTTTACCTTTACATATTAACCCTCCTCTTATTGCATCATCCCTTTTTGTCTCTCCTGCTCGGTGTTTAATTTAACAAAGATATATGGCCACATACGCATATTTACTGCTGTAAATGGGCACATGATTAATGCGCCTGCCTTGCATTGCGAAGCCCGCCTCACTTTGCAAAAGACGAGCGGACAGGTTTGTTGATAAAAAGGTCTTTAGCTAATGTATTGCGATTTCTTTTTAAATACAGTATTACGCGGAAATGGATAAAGATTACAAAGGGTCATTTAAATGGATTGTCGGCTCCCAGTATTTTTTATATTTCGGGGTGCTGGGCATTTTTTTACCCTATTTTAATTTATACTGCTATCACCTCGGTTTCAGCGGCTTTCAAATAGGTGCTCTGTCGGCTTTAAGGTCGGTAGCGCTTGTTTTGTTCGCTCTCGTATGGAGTGCTCTGGCAGATCATTTTCAGATCAGAAAACCGATATACATATTATGCAGTTTTATTAGTACTGCGATCTGGGTTTTCTACCTATATACTGTTGATTTTTGGGTAATGCTTGTCATTACCTTTTTTTATGGAATATTTTATAGTCCGATTATATCTTTTCTTGAAGCCTTTACCATGGATGTATTGGGTAAGGGGAAAAAAAGCTATGGAAAAATAAGGGTATGGGGATCAATTAGTTTTATTTTAACCGTCATAATCCTCGGCAAGATAATTGATCTTTATTCCATCAATATAATACTTATTCTTATTCTGACAGGATCGATACTGCAGGCCGTCATTTCTACCAGAATTCCCGATATTCAGATTGAAAAACAAGGAGCGTTTTCCTTAAAAGCTAAAGCTCTTTTGAAAAGACGCGTTATTATTTTTCTTTTTTCTGCCTTTTTAATGCTGGTAAGCCACGGAACATACTATGGTTTCTTTTCCATACATCTTGATAATCTCGGTTATGAAAGCACGTTTATAGGAATTACATGGGCTCTGGCCTCTATTTCCGAGATCTTTGTAATGGTAAATTCAGAGAAAATATTCAAACGCTTTTCTTTGGAAAACGTTCTTGTCTTTTCATTCATGATCGCTGCATTAAGGTGGTTTACACTTTTTATCGCAAGATCTCCGATTGTGATCATGATCTCACAAATTTCTCATGCCGTAACCTATGGAACATTTCATATGGCCAGTATTCTCTATATAGATTTTTTAACCCCTGACGATGCAAAGACGCTGGGCCAAGCAATAAATAACGCTGTAACATATGGCCTTGGTATGATGGTCGGATTTTTCATGAGCGGCTATTTATATGAAAGTATGGGTTCATTTGTCTTATTTATGATAAGCGGTTTTATTGCTCTCGCAGGAGGGATACTACTAAGAATGGCTCAGATGATGGAGTTCCATAGTTTATGATTAAAGAGTTGGCAGGCAGGCGTAAGTTCGTAAATGGCATCTGCCGCCATGAGAACAACCGCATTGGTCCATGTAGTTTTATATTTAGGCCAGATGACCATATCCGGACAGGTAAATCCGCACCAGTACGATCCATCTTCATTTTGTTTATCTAAAATCCAGTTGAAAACAATTTCGGAAAGATTTGAGTTTCCCATTGCCGATAAAGCTAAAGAAAGTTCAGATGTTTCTGCAAGGGTAACCCATGGTTGGTCAGATACACAACGGGCACCCTGCCCTATTACCATAAATTTTTCCCAGAACTTATCAATCCTTTTCTGAGCCTTTTCACCGGTGAGCACACCGGATAGTATCGGATAATACCAGTCCATGGAGTAGCGGGACTTGGTCATGTTAAAGAGATAGGGTTTGTATTTAATTACATTTTCAAGTTTTTTCAGGGCCTCTTTCCATGCAGGCAAATTATGGCCAAGTCGCTCTGCAATAGCAAGTGCACATTTAATGCTCATATAGATTGAGCAAGAGCCTGTTAAGAGTGCCACAGGATCTACAGCACCCTTCGGGTTTATTGCCCAATATATCTCACCACTCTGAGCTTGCAAGTTCAGCACAAAACCTATGGCTGAGCTGATTGTTTTCCACATTTCATTGAGGAAAGCAGTATCACCCGTCATCATATAGTAATGAAAAACACCGACAGTGATGTATGATGATAAATTAGCATCACGTGTTGTGTCTTCGGGAACACCCTCCCTGTAAGAGGTATACCAACTACCGTCCGAAAGCTGCATTCGAGCCATCCACTCATATGCCCGCTGTGCCTCCTCTAGATATCCTCCAATACTCAAGCCTATCGCAGCCTCTACATGATCCCAAGGATCTGTTTTTTCGCCTTCACACCAGGGAATCTCCCCGCTTTTTCTCTGGGCCTTTGCTATAAGATCTGCAGTCGATTCAATATCGATAGAGTACTGTTCCTTTTTTCTAGAGATATTCAGGTCCATACAAAAAGTTACCTTTCTGTTCTATAGTAAGAGCTATTATCTACAATCTTGAAGAAAGTTTTAAAGCAACAATTTTGAGAAAAATGTAATACTGTTAAATAGAATTTTATGCAAGTGCTAAATTCTTGGATAGGCGTTCACAGGTTCACCGTTCACCGTTCAGGGTTGCTTTTCTTTTGTTAACCTGAATTCCTTGTATATGACCGACTGGTCGGCCATATATTATGTTAGGCAAAGCTTTAAAAAAGCCAAGACGATACTAACTATATGATATAATTTATAATATATAAATATAAAATTAGGTTGTTTTGTCATTGACAAAGAGTTAAATGGTCTTATAATAAAACCAGCTGGTCAGAAATAGACCAACTATTCAATTTTTGGTAACACTTTAGCCCTTTGAAACCAGTTTATACAAATAAGCTTGAAAGGTGATTAAATTTTCAACCGTGTAATTGTCTGAGGTTAAAATTTAATTATTTTTCAAGCGGCCTTGTTTTCAAACAGCTAAAATATTACAATTTTCGGAATTTGAAAAGTTCATAAAGGTTAGCCTTATGTCACCTAAGTTTGTCGACAAGGAACAGAAGATAAAAGAAATAGCGCAAGCAGCCTTAAAATTATTCGCTCAAAAGGGATACGCCGGCACTAATGTGGGGCAAATCGCTAAATCTGCCGGAATCGGCAAGGGAACAATCTATGAGTACTTCGAAGCAAAGGAAGATATTTTTATTTCAGCGATAATGGAATGGATTTCCCAATTCGAATTTCAATTGTCGGCACATTTAGAAAAAATTGATGACCCAGTCCAACGATTATTTGCTGTTGCTGAAATGACGGTTAAATGGGTCGATCCTCTGGATCCCGCCACCATGAGATTATCCTTAGAAATTTTACAGCAGAGTCTAATGGAAGGAGGAATAATCTTTAAGAAACGCCATCTGGTTAAAAAGATACATGACGGGCTGTGCCGGATGGTTATGGATATATTGCTCGACGGTATTTCTAGAGGCATTTTTAAGCCGGAAATCGCCCGGGATGCTGAAACAATAGCAAATAATCTCCTGGCTTGTCTTGATGGAATCAGTTTACATAGCTTGCTTTCAAGAAATGATTTCGACTTGAAGTCTCAGATCGATTTCTACATGCAAAACCTTATAAATAGGATTCTGATTGAACCGACTACAAGAACCAGCTTTGAAGTATCATAATTTAGAGGTCACAAGTAATGTTTCGAAAAATAAATATATTCTTATTAATATTTATATTCACTAATATAATACCTTTCAAAGCGATCCTTCAGGCACAGGAAGTTGATAGTCCATCGACTTCTGAAAAAGTCTACTCCCTTAACGATTTATACAAAATCGCATTAAAGGAGTCGGAAAAAATAAATATTTCAAAAGAAAATCTCTACATTGCGAAAAGAACCAAAGAGAAGGCTCTTTCGGTGCTTTTTCCAAGGTTTTCATCCTTTGGCAACTATACCCACTATAGTGAAGAAAAAGTTTCATCTGAAACCACGATTCAGCCGGAATGGAAGACAACCTGGGGTTTGAGACTTGTACAGTCATTTACATTAAATGGTAAAGAGCTGATTGCCTTAGGAATAACTGAGGATACAATTAAAAAGAATAAATACGACCTTAACGCTGTGAAAGAAGCTTATCTATTTAGTGTCGCTTCCGCCTATTATGATGTGCTGAAAGCCAAAAGGATTGTAGAAATTGCCGAGACCAATGTTGAAAGGCTCGAAAGTCACAAGAAATCGGTTACTTTGCGTTTAAAGCTTGAGGAGGTCCCCAAAACCGCTCTCTATAGGGCGGAAGCCGAACTTTCAAAATCGAGAACGGATCTTATCGGCGCAAAAAATAATTTTATATTAGCAAAAAGAGTTCTTGCCCGTATTGCCGGAATAACTAAAGATTATGAAATCAGGGAGCCGGAATTTAAAATAGAACCAATCCATGAATATAATTTAGACTCCTTAAAGAAAGAAGGTCTATCTCACAGAGCAGAGCTAAAATCATTAGATATTGAAAAAAGAATTTCTGACGATTATGTTAAATTCTCTCGAAGTGCTTACTGGCCGAGCATTTCAATAGAAGGCATGTACTTAAATAGCCATCAGGATCCTTCCTCTACCCCCCTCGCCAAAGATAGCCTATCCATGGGATTTAGGATTGACGTTCCTTTATTTGACGGTGGATTGAGAAAGGCCGATATAAAAGAGACTCTTGCCAAAAAGCGACAGGTAGATCTTGCTTTAAAAGATCTATTAAAACAGATATCGATTGAAATCGATCAGGCATACCTTCAGCTTATGAATGCAGATAGTGTTATTAAATCATTAAATGATCAACTCAAATTTGCCAATGAAAATTACAATGCCGTCTCAAAACTATTTAAATATGGGCTCGCAAACAGTATTGATGTGATGGATGCCAACACTCTCCTTGTAACATCAGAAAAACATCTTTCAGACGCGCGGTATAGCTACCAACTGTCTATATTAAGATTAAAACGTGCAAAAGGAGTATTTTTAAATTCAATTCTTGAAAATAAAATTAGTTAGCTCTATGTGCTCATCCCGCTATATGGGAGAATTTGGAGTGATGGAGTGAGGGAGTGATGGAGTGATGGCTCATAAGGAAAAACACAATAAAAAATGGCTAAGACGGATTTGGGGCGCGCTTCCAGCCCTTTTTCTTTTGACATTGCTGGTTTTTATCTGGATGCTCTTTGGCCGTATTAAAACGGAAAGCGAAATACTTAAAACAGAAAAGATGTCCACACTGCGCCAAAAAAGTCCTGATGTGAATGTCGTAGCGCTGGAACTTGTACCAATGACTATTCGGGACCGTATCAACCTGCCGGGTGTAATAGAACCATGGGTTTCCCTTAAGGTTCTGACAGAAGTTAACGGAAAAGTTCTAAAAATAAATATTAAAGAAGGAGATCCTGTAAAAAAAGACGATATTATCGCCATCCTTGACTCTCGTGATTATGAAAATGCCTTTAATTCCGTAAAGGCCTCCTATGATGCCGCCCTTGCATTGCTAAACCGCACCAGAGAACTTTATAAAGAACAGCTTTCTACGCGAACACAGCTGGATAATGCTGTTGCGCAGGTAGAAATCCTTAAGGCTTCTCTGGACAGCGCTGCACTAAATCTCGAAAGATGTAAGATAAAGGCTCCCATATCAGGCGTTATCAATCATCTTTTCATTGATAAGGGACAATATCTGAATCATTCAAACGATGTGGTTGAGATTTTGCAAATTAAGCGAGTGAAGGTGAAGGTCGGTATACCGGAGTCTGATGTAGATGCAGTCCGTAGATTAAATACTTTTAATGTAAGGATCGACGCTCTTGGTGGAAAATCATTTTCTGCAAAAAAATATTTTCTGTCAAAAACTGCAGATCCCATGGCTCGACTCTATAATTTGATACTTAAACTCAATAATACTACAGGTGAGATTCTGCCGGATATGTTTGCACGTGTTGAGATTGTGAAAAAAGAAGTATCAAACAGCATCTCAGTTCCCCTTTATTCTATAATTACAAGAAATAATGATAAAATTGTCTTTGTGGTAAATGATAACAAGGTTCTCTCAAGAAAGGTGGAACTCGGTCTGCAGGAAGGGTGGCGGGTTGAAGTGACAAAAGGTCTTAAGGCAGGTGAAAAGGTTGTTGTGGTCGGCCAGCGAAATGTAATCGTTGGACAAAAGGTTAATGTGATTCGCAGTGTACGAAATCCAGAGGATTTAATGAAATGATCATTTCCGACACGGCTGTTAAAAACCGTATCAGTGTTATCGTACTCGCTATTATCATTCTCTTTATAGGTGTATACAGCTACATAGTCATACCAAGGGAAAGCGTTCCCGATATTACTATCCCCAACGTCTTTGTCTCCACAGATTATAAAGGTGTTTCGTCTTCCGACATTGAGACGTCAATTACCATACCCATCGAAAAGAAGCTTAAAGGTCTCGACCGTGTTAAAAAGATACATTCCATCAGCTCAGAAGGCCTGTCTCAGATAAATATCGAATTTATTCCCAAAACCGATATCGATGAAGTTCTTCAGAAGGTAAAGGATAAGGTTGATGAGGCCAAAAATGACCTACCTACCGACCTGGAAAATGATCCATCTGTCTTTGAAGTAAACTTTTCAGAGATGCCTATTGTTGTTTTTTCACTCAGCGGAACTTGCGGAAATACATGTTTAAAAGAGATAGCCGATGATCTTGAAGAGGATATTGAGTCGATTCCCGGTGTACTTGAAGTAGAGGTAACAGGTGGTCTTGAACGCGAGATTCAGATTCAAGTTGATTCGGATAAACTGGCATATTACCGGATACCGATCACGGCCTTTCAAAGAGCGATAAACAGCGAAAACCAGAACACTTCAGGAGGCTCAATTACACTTGGTGACGGCCGCTATCAGCTTCGTGTTCCTGGAGAGTTTGAAACACCGGATGAAATCTACGGTCTTGTATTGAGTTCATTTGAAGGCAGACCAATTTATCTAAAAGACCTGGCCCGTGTTGTTGACGGTTTTAAAGATGAGACAAGCAGATCACGGTTAAACGGTCATGAGGCGGTGAACATCGCTGTTAAAAAACGTGTCGGTGAAAATATCATCGCCATAACCGATCAAATCGATGAGCTTATTGAAAGGGCTAAACCCACATGGCCAAAAGGAACCCGGATAACCAAGCTCATGGACTATGCAAAAGATATTCGTATGATGGTTGCGGATCTTGAGAATAATATTCTTTCCGGACTTGTGCTTGTTATTATTGTTTTGTTCTTTGCACTTGGATTCAGAAATGCCGTTCTCGTGAGCCTGGCCATCCCTTTCTCAATGCTTCTCTCCTTTACGGTTCTGTCTGCTCTTGGTATCACGCTCAACATGGTAGTACTTTTCTCCCTTACTCTTGCACTTGGGATGCTCGCAGATAATGCCATCGTTATTGTTGAGAATATTTATCGTTATATGGAACAGGGTGTCCCACGTATCAAGGCGGCCATGAAGGCAACTTCCGAAGTAGCATATCCTGTGATCGGTTCTACGCTCACAACCCTTGCAGCTTTTTTCCCCATGATTTTCTGGCCCGGAATAATGGGAGAGTTCATGAAATATCTGCCGATTACGCTTGTTATTACCCTTTCTTCGAGTCTTTTTGTGGCTATGATTATCAATCCGGCCCTTTCTTCTATTTTCGTGAGAGTTAGGGGAAAATCTAAGACACCAACCACGCAAATGAGTGCTGAGGAAGTGGCCTCTGCCGGTGAAAAACCTGTTGAAATAAAGGGAACCATACTAAAATTATACAAGCATTTTTTAAGAAGTGCCCTTAACCATCGCTTTGCGGTTATACTCATATCGTTTGCATTTTTGGTATTACTTTTTCAGATCTGGTTTCTTAATGTAGGGCTTAAAAAACCGGTTGAATTCTTTCCCAATATAGATCCAAAAAGCGTTTATGTGAATGTTGTCCCGCCGGAGGGAGCAAATCTTGATTACATTGATCGGATTATTAGAAAAATAGAAATAGCCATAAACGAAACAACCCAATATTATAAAATCAATGGTAAAACAAAAGGCTCAGACACTTCACCGGCCAATCTCTATGAAGCATCATATTTACCCAAGAAACATATAAAAGCCGGAGGAGAGGCATTTTTCGGACCGAGCGATCTGGAAAATATCGAACACATTTACGCAAAGGCTGTAGAAACAACCGGGGGCGTTTCCTTTGGCCCTAACGCTCCAAACCATGTCGGTGTCCAGTTTATTGATCTGGAGGACCGTAGAATACCTTCTACTTTAAGTGTCGAAGAGATTAGAAAACGGGTGAAAGACATTCCCGGTGCACGTATAACCGTGGCAAAAGCAGAGGAAGGTCCGCCAACCGGTGCACCCATAAACATCGAGATTTCCGGCGATGATTTTCGTGTATTGGGAGATCTCGCAAAACAGATTCGAGCGATTATAGCAAAGGTTCCTTTTGTTGAAGATATTCAGGACGATTATGTTGAGGGGATTCCTTCAATAAGTGTTAGGATCGACCGGCAAAAGGCGGCCCTATTCGGGCTTTCCACCAATACACTCGGATTTGCTTTAAAAACCGCATATAAAGGCCTGAATGTATCAACCTATCGTGAAGGCGATAAGGATTATGACATTACCGTCACGCTCTCTAAAGATGATCGCACGGTTACAGATGTTCTTCATAAATTGATGATCCCGACACCTTCGGGTCAACTCGTTCCCCTAACAACTCTGGCTTCGATTGATTATTCCGGCAGCATGGGCGATATTATTAGAATAAACCACAACCGGGTTGTAACCGTTAAGGCAAATGTTGATGAAACCAACATTCCAGGACCTGTGGCAAGGGCTCAGGCAGAGGAGTTATTAAAAGATTTTCCTCTTCCTGCCGGCTATCGAATTGAATTTACCGGAGAATTTGAATTTCAGAAGGAGGCGGAGGAATTTCTCTCAAAGGCATTTTTAATCGCCATTTTTTTAATCTTTCTTATACTTGTTACACTGTTTAATTCCGTATCCCAACCCATAATTATCCTAACATCCGTAATCTTATCACTTGGCGGCGCCTTTCTTGGCCTTATCGTAATAAAATCTCCCTTTGGTATTATTATGTCGGGTGTAGGAGTTATCTCTCTGGCCGGCGTGGTCGTCAACAACGCAATTATTTTAATCGACTATACGAATAAACTGAGAGCGCGCGGCATGAGCCTTAATGATGCTGTTGTGGCTGCCGGTGCCACAAGGCTTCGTCCGGTACTTCTTACGGCTATAACAACTGTTTTAGGCCTTCTACCCATGGTAACCGGCGTCTCTTATGATTTTCATAAAATGAGTATTTCCCTTATAAGCGAGTCAACCCAGTGGTGGCAAGCCATGGCCATCGTAGTAATTTTCGGCCTTTTGACCGCAACCTTCCTAACGCTTGTTGTCGTACCATCCCTATATTCTCTGATGGCATCCCTTCAGGAATGGGCCATATCCTTTTACAATAAAGTAAAAAAACTTTACTGGAAGCCTTTTGAGGCTACTTCTTAAGGCTCTAAATATAAATACTCAAGTTTCGCACCACACTGGATTCCCGCCTTCGCGGGAATGACAGCATCCGTAACTCCTTGTCATTCCTGTGAAAGCAGGAATCCAGAAAATTTTAAGTTATAGCTTTTTGATTATTCGATGGATTTTGTCACAAGACCCTTTAATGAACTACCCCGGGGCAAGCCGCGGGGTATCAAAATAAGTATTTTATCTTCTCTATCTCAGCCCCGCATGGCGGGA
>Ga0114925_10000762_pt1 | contig 15039 bp, 15 predicted proteins | sample SumtaG_2_FD_87287 | JGI IMG/M metagenome (GOLD analysis project Ga0114925, IMG submission 87287) | Deep subsurface microbial communities from Indian Ocean to uncover new lineages of life (NeLLi) - Sumatra_00607 metaG | ecosystem: Environmental > Aquatic > Marine > Oceanic > Sediment | place... | reverse complement strand
CCGCTCCCGTCCATTTTGGTTTTCACTATCCTGTGGTTGATCCGGTCAGCTACTATGACCTTATCCTCAGCCGGAAGGAAGCGGATTCCGTAGGGGTCGGAAAAACCACCCAGGGAAACCCACCCGGTTCCGTCAATTTTGGTTTTGACTACTCTATTATTGTAGGTATCTGAGATATAAAGGTAAGCGGAAGTCTTGTCATACCAAAGACCCCGAGGCCAGTAGAACTCTCCCACCCCACCCCCGAAAGTTCCCAGGGTTGTCCACCCCGTCCAGGGAGTCCCGAGTTGAGTTTTCACTATTCTGTTATTGTTTGAATCTGCAATGTAACAGTAGCCGGTGCTGGCATCATAGAAGCAAGCGTGGGGGGAATAAAACTCGCCTACCCCAGAGCCTTGCGTTCCATATTCAGTCCACCCCGCACCGGAGATTTGAGTTTTCAGAATTTTGTGGTAGTTCCAGATAGCGGCGTAAATAAAAGCATAAACCGTTTCATAATAAATTCCCATCGGGCGCAAGGGCGACGTGGAAAGATAAACCGCACTCCCCAGGTCTCCCCAGGGAAATTTTACCAATTGAGTAGTGAGGGCAACAAAGACATCGGGATCATCAAAGGAAATGCCGTGAGTAAAGATTCCTAAACTTTCAGAAGTCCAGTTGCTTCCGTCAAAGTCTGTCCTGACTATTCTCTTATTCGCAGTATCAGAAATGAGTATGTTACCCAGTTCTATTTCAACTTTCAACTTCAATGCTTTCACTCCGAAAGAAGTTTTGACTCTGACTTTAGAGGCATCGGGATCGGAGGGAGAAACCAGAATAAAGTGATACTTGCTCCCGTCGTAGGCAAACCTTACAGCTTCACTCCCGTCAGAGGAAGCATAGGCTAACTCTTTGATTCCGTCAGATTGTTTGACTTTTGGTGTTACCATTTTAGGGAACTATCAGCCAGATTTCACCGTTCACCGGGGACGGTGGGTCTGAGGCAAGACACTGAATCCTTTTCGCAATGAGCAAAGGCAAAGTATAGAAAGGTCTCTTGTCTGTAATTGAAACCTTTCCCGCACTGTCCACCACAATTGAAGCCAGGTATAGAGAGTTGTCCGGCAAAGTCCCACTGGAGACGGTCAAAACTCCATTAGCATCCAGGTAGACTTTCCATGACCCGGTGCTTACAGTCTTTTCTTCTTCCGTTTTCCCTGTATAGTCACCGTCTTTATTAAAGTAGTATCCCGCAGACAGTTTTATTTTCCAGTCCTCCGGGCAACTCACCCGGAGAGAAGTAACCTTTCCACCTTTCGGAACCCAGTGGGCGAGAGCTTCGTCCCACTCAACCAGTTCTGCCAGGTTAGAAACATTAGAACCTTCCAGCATTGTCTCCTGGACGGAGAGGTTCCCTCCCTTTCCTTCGTCCTCTCCCTTGTGATCGTGGGGAACCATCATTTCTTCCGTCGTCTCTATCACTTCTTCAGTTTGCTCATAGACTCCCGACGGGATCAGGGTATAGGTATCTAAACCCTGACGGATATTTTCGTTTTGCAGGTTAGCAATTTGCTGATTCAACTTTTCCTGGTAGGTAGAAATTCCGAAAGGTCTCCGGTCTGAGATCAGAAAGAGCGTAGCTTCATTCAGGTCAAACCGGTATTCTATTCTCTGAATCCTGGCAAACCTTTGCTCAAAGAGGTTATTGATACTTTTCATAATGTGAACTCTCTGACCCAGTTTCCAGGAAGTATCCGCAATGTCAGGAGTCCCAATGTCAAGGACAACTTGTCCCTCTAACTTTTCGTCTTTCAAAGTGGAGAGCATATCCTTGATAATTGCTTCCATATTTGTAGTATCATCCCGAACCAGGCTTCCATTTTTATAAACCCTGATCATAGTGTTTTGGGAAATATAAAGTTGTGCATCGTAACCCGCCTGGTGAGCGGAAGAATCATCCGCTATAATTTTCAGGGAAACTAAGTCTCCCCGGTAGGCATAGGTAACTTTTACCTCCGTTGCATAGTAGGCATATTCCTTTGTGATCGTCTGGACTCCGCTAATATAAGCCACGGCCTTGTAGTAAACCGGGAGAACTTTCACCTTCCCTGCATCGTAGTCTACGTGAATACTCAGGGACTTCCGCACTTCCCTTTCCTGTCCCGTCTCAATGTCTTTTCTGATAACTTTGAAGTTTATCTGAGGGGGAGTTTCGGTCATGCTTCCGTCGTCATTGATTAGGTTTTTGAACCACAGGCTATGTAGGCTTTTGAAAATATAGGGAAAGTTCTCACCCCCAAAAGTGACATAATCGTCAATGGTCAATTCTTCTTCTGGAACCTGGTGAAGTTCTTCTCCCCCCTCAAAGATACATTCGGTTTTGCATCCGGCCAGGGAAAGAGCAAGGTCGCAACTCTTTACATTATATTGATCACTTACCAAAGTTCCTACTGGGGTTTTCAACTCTCCCAGGTAAACTGACTTCTCTGTCAGGTTATCGAAGTCAACCAGGGTGAATTCGTAACCGTCGGGATCAATATAAGCGGAGTGAGTTCCTTGCCACTTTAGCACCTCCCGGATAGCGTGGGTAAAGTAGCTTCCCTGGAAGGTCAGGGGGGGAGGTTCCACCGTCATAGCGTCAAGTTGAGCCTGAGTATAGGAAATGTCTAAGCCTCCGGTGATAGCTCGATCCAAAATTTCTTTCAGAATTTCTCCGCAGGTCTTTATAGTCTGTCCCCGGTTTTCGTCATTGAATCGAACCCTGGAGGTTCCAGCTTTCGTAAAGACATGAGAGTTTAGAAACTCCCACCTTCCCACCGCTTGCAGTCTCAGTCCTTCCTTCTGGGCGATCCCCTCTCTCTGTATTCTGAGATTCCCCAGGAAAAGGATATTGCTTTCCGAACCCCAGGTAACCTTGACTTCAGTGTTATTCACTTTCTGAATTTCTTCAGGTCGCCCAGGTTCTTCCCAGTTGAGAACCCTGGGTTCTTCCAGGGCCATACTCAACCGGAGAAATTTCTTTTTTGAAGCGTCGGAGACAGGCATTTCTTTCCCTCTATGAATACGGATACTTTAACCAGATCAGGTCACCCCTCCAGATAATATAATCTGAGAGCAAAAAGGAATCCGGCACTTCCCGTTTTAGAGTCTTTCTCAAGGATTCACCCAGGGCGAAGGAGTCAAAGAACCACCCGCCCTCCCCGCAGAATATACTGATCACATCATCGAGGAAGGTTATGGAATCTTCAAAGGGCGCAATTATAGCGGCTATACTAAGGGCATCGGCAAGGGAAAGGAAATCTTGGTAGGCTTCAGGCTTGCAGGGATAGTCAACCCCTCCGGCCCAGGGTATCTCACCCCAGGCTACCTCTCCCCACGTCCCACCGAAACCCCCAGGGAAAGGCGGTATAATTTCTTTAAGAGCACCGGCCCACTCGATCTCACCCCAGGCGGGTTGACCGAAAGCACCGCCGAGCCTTTCTTCTTCAGGGAATTCTTCAGCATAACTTCCCCAGGGAAGCTCTCCGAATGCAACCTGGCCGTAGGTAGCCTTCATATTTCATCTCACAGAAATCCATTCAATCTTGTCCGGTTCCGAAAGATACAGAATAGTCACGTCCTCAAGTTCGGGAGACTCACTATTATCTATGGTTGTTAGGATTGCTTTGAAGCGGATATACCGGTGTCCGTCGGTGACGGAAGTAAGGCCGGAAATATCCTGACCTTTTGTAACATCCGAAGCGGCATCTAAGTCCCACCCGGAGTCTGCGGCTTTCGTCTCTACTTTGAAGCTCAAGGTCTGGGTCTCATTCCAATTCCAGTCCATTGTCCCCCACCCTCGGGTGAATATGCAATCGTGAGTGGGGGATTCAGCAAATGCCGGAGTCATCTCAAAGTTTAGGTCTTGCTGATTATGAGCGGGAGAGGTAGTGGTGCGGGTCACCGCAGACTTTACCGCAATCCTTCCCACCCCACCGGAGCCACCATCCCCCCCGACAATGCCGCCTTCTCCTGTGACTTTGACTATTCCTATATCAGCACCCCCGCATAAGAGATAAATTGGGCCGCCACCACCACCACCACCACCTTCAGAACCAGCACCCCCGCCGGAAGAAAGAAGAAATGCACTGGCCCCTAAAACAATTCGCTCTCCATAAATGATTATAGCACCACCACCGATATTTCCGGGGCCGGAAGAATAACCTCTGCCCCCGCCTCCCCCGAAATACAAGTCACTCAAGTCTGGTTGTCCGCAAGCAACCCCGCCGGTGCTCCACCCGTTTGACTCACCAGCAGTTCCATACCCTCCACCGGAGCCGCCGGTATTTCTGTTATCTCCCCCACCACCATTCCCGTTGTTTGCGGTGCTAACTATATTCCCCCTACCCGGCCAACCTTCACCCTGGGACTCGGCGGCTGACCCTCCCCGGTATCCTTTCTGACTGACATTGATTGAGCCGTTTATGATAACATCACCAGTGGCCCTGAAAATCACAACCCCGCCTTTATATCCGTCATAAGCGGGAGCGGTGATAGACGCACTTGAATTGACAGTTACAGAAGTATACTGTGGGATTCTCACTACCTGAGTCACTTCGGAAGGGTTAGCGTCGAAGGTTCCTGAGTAGAGGTTATCGGCGAGCACAGTTTTCAGGAGCATATCGTTGCTGGCAATAGAAAGTATACGGTTGAACTCATAGTAACCCATGTTCGCCGCAGGCACGGTGCCTTCGTCAACCTGGCATTGCCATATTAGAATCTCGTCACCCTCTGTAAAGCTGGAAGCATCGTTTACGGTTATGGTATCTTCCCCGGAGACCTCATCGCCGGTGAGATAGGTGTAGGCATTGACGATAGTGTCAGGAGTGGTTACTGTAAGAGCACCGTCTGTCCCGTCACCCAGGTAAATCTGAGCGGCTTCGGCCTGTAAGAAAATACTCTGTGCAATTGCCATTGTGTAGGTCAAGGTGAAACCGTCAAAGGTGGTTTCCAACCATTGAGCGGCCAAGGCCACCCCGACTACAATCAGGATCAGCACTAACACCCACAGTCTTTTCAATTTCAGTTTCATTCTCTCACCCCTTGCTATGGCCTAAAGGAAAACAACCTCCACTCCCCGACATCCCCGTTCTTCTCTGCCCGGACTCTCCCGTAGTATTCCGTTCCGACATTCAAATCAGTAGAGTAAATATAAGAAGTGGCATAGGCAATGCTTTTCGCATCGTAGGTGCTACTCAACTTTCCCCCTCCCGGAAAAGCATTCCATATATTTGATAGAGAGCATTTCCATCCTGACTGACTCCAGGTGGAAGAAGTTTCAATGATCAAACTTCCGAAGTCCGTATTGTCGTCAACCTGAAGCTGAAAACTTTCCTCTAAACCATCACTCGGCTTTGCGAAACATATAATAACATCTCTGGTAGCTTCCCCGCCCAGGTCGGAAAATTTTAACCCGCCGGGATTATTTTCGTCTTTGAAACACAAGTCGCCGGAGTCATTTTTGTATATCTCATAAGCGGTAGACACAATCCTGTAAAATTCAGCTAAAGCTCCCTGATCTGCATCTTTCGGTTTCAGGTATCCGCCCAGGTCATCCCACTCTCCCGCCGCCGCTTCTTTCCATTTCGGGTATCCTCCCTCTAAGAAAAGACCATACCCTTCGTCTGCGGCGGCCAGGGCTTTCAGGGAGTTGGCAGTATCCCCGTAGATCAGGCCGCCAACTGGGATTCCGTCTTGCTCGATGTCCAGTAGGTAGAGGATATAAGCCTTTCCAATTTTTACCAGGTCGGTTTGTGCAAAGGCAGTCCCCACAAAGTAACCCACTAACAAAAGGATCGCCGCCGCTATTGCAAGTTCAATCCTTGCTATTCTTTTCATTTCCAACCCCCCTCAAGTTACTTCGTAGATCAGGATAACTGCTAACCCCGCCCCGTCGGTTCCCTGAGTGATTTTGAAACCTAATCTTTCTGTCTCAGAATAACTCAAGGCTGAGATAGCTCCGGTGGCATAATTCTGACCGGAGGGCAAAGTAACTTCTTTACTTTGCACCGCCCCGTCTTTTAGGATGTCAACCTTGACATCAGAAGTAGGTGCTACCTGACAGACAATGGTCAATTTCTTAGGTGTCAATCCGAAAGAGGAAGGATACCAACCGTCCCCGAAAACTGCATTCACCTGGACGGTTCCATAGAAAGGGAAGGTCAGAGAGTTCCGCTTCGTCTTATCTTCAACATCTCCGACATCCCCGGTAGTGATTGCATTATAGCACCGCTTCCCGGAAGCGTGAGCCGCCCCCGAAGTCCCTTGCTCACCCCTGGTAATAGTAAAGACATCCCCGGTTCTCGAACTACAAAGCATAACTTCTTCTTCAACTGCAACCCAGAAATCGGAAGCCGGGAACTTTACACCTTCTCCAGTTTTCACCTCCAGGGAAAGTTGCGAATCATCAATGGAAGCGGCTAACTGGGAAATAGCGAAGTTCTTCCTACTTTTGAAAGCCATGTTTCTTCCCTCCCCCCTAACCGCAAGTAATAACCCAGGTCAGGATCAGCGTATCCCCCGCACCTTTGTTTATATCTGCAAAGTGGACATAGCAGAGCAACGTCCCACTGGAGACCGCATTGAAAATTCCCGCTTCCGTCACCGTGCCCGTTCCCACTCCCGCTCCAAAGGTTGCTACATATTCAACCTTCTTTTCGTCAGGTGACGACTTCTGAGTCCGGGAGTCGAGGGCAACCCTGGCGGTTTCAGTAGTTAGAGCGGTGGGATCACTCCCGGCATCCGCTCCGTTCCCTATTGCCATGTGAGACATTTCCGCTTCGTCATGGACTGAAGCTAACTGGTCGGCGACGTGGTTCTTTCCAGTTGTGCAAAAGACATTATCCAGACGGATTTCCTCTTTCAACCGTCCCTGTTTGTCCATGACGCAAGCCTTCAGGTTTCCAGTAGGCTTCAGACTTTCAGTAGGCTTCATTGATTCAGTCTCCCCTCTCAACTTGTCCTTCCCGTCCTTCCCTATTAGCCTGATAGACAAAGTTTCGTTGAAACCAAAAGACTCTTTCATTCCTGTAAGTTCCCCACAAAGACAATTTCGAGGACTCCGTAGCCATTCGCATACGGCCCGTCGGTGATCCTCATGCTTTCCGCATAGACTTTACCATAGTCAAATCCGTCCACAATTAAGTTTGCGTATTCACCGTCCCCGTAGAGTCTGACCCCGGTGGCCCTGGGAATTTCTACCACCTGCACGTTGTCAATTTTCAGGGTGGTCTTTGCCAGGGTATCAATGTGAGTTAGAAACCCTGGGACATCTGTTTCTTTCTTTTCTTCGGTGTTGCTGAGCCTCGGCACCCCCCGAGAAGTATCCGTCCCTAAGATTCTTCCCTTGTCCCCTATTCCCGTTGAATTGAAAGTTACATTAGAGGCCACCTATTCCACCCCCACCAGGGCGGCATCATCCATTGTCATTTTCACCTTCCCCAATTCCGCAGACACTTCGTTTAACCGTTTCACCATTTCTGTTACTTTTGAAGTGATAGAGGAAAGCATTTCTCTATTGAGTTCCGAATTGCCTTGCAAGGCAATCGCCATTTCCCAGTATGTCTTTTGTGCTTTCTCCCACTCTGCTTTTAGGGGTGTCAATTCAGGCCGCCTTGCTTGTATTCCCCAGAGTTCTTGCCCGGTAAAGCCCCCGACTTCTGTCAGAGCTTCCCTCCAGGTTGCCGGTTTTGCCTCTGCCAGCATTGCCTGAAGTTCTTCCCTGGACTTCGCCCCCGCTTCTGCATTGTCCCTGAGAGCTTGACCCTGGTTCCTAAGTTCCTTACTTCTTCTCTGCATCGTGTCAATGTTTTCTTTCAGTATACGGTCAAAGTTGACGGTTGAGTCCATGAGTCTTTGCTGAAAGCCTAAGAGGTTATCAATTTCCTGGACTTCGTTGATCCTGGACTTAGCTCTTTTTACATCCCTTTCATACATCCGCTTCATAGGTTCGGCAAGCCAGTCCATGTGCTCTCCCCACTCGTCAAGCATTGCAATTGATTCTTTTGAACTCTCTAATAGTTTCTTATGCCCTTTCTCTGCCAAAGCCCACCGGTAAACTTTCGTCATCCCCATTTCTAACATCAGAGCGAAAGTCGCCGCTCTCTCCAGATACCGTCCCAAGATCATAAATTGAACCGCCATATCATTGACCCCGGCGGCAACCTGTCCAGGTTCCATTGCATCTAACTTTTCCAGTAAATGAGTCATGGCCGGGAGAGCAAGGTCAGCAAGTTTCTTTCCGAACTCACCAACTTGCTTTACAATGACCGGCATCTTTTCATTAGTTTCGTCTAAGAGACTCCGCATATTCAGAAGAAGATTGTCCAGTAAACTTCTACCTGCGGCTTTGAATCCTTCCTTCAGTCTTTTCAACTGGAAGCTGGTTGTCGCTTGCATCTTCTTTGAGGCTTCACTGGTAGCCCCGAAAGACTGAGTGGAAATTACCCGATAATCTTCAGTGAAACCGGCCAGGTCTTTCATTAGGAAAGAAGCGGCGGTCAATGCTTCTGACTCAGTGAAAATATCTTTCAGTTGAACCGTTCTACTCTGGTGAACCTTCTGCAATGCTTCTCTCAGGGAGTGGGTAGCCAACCATTCTGCATTGAGAGAAATTCCCAGTTTGTCTGCGGCTTCCTGTGCTTCCTTTGAAGGTCTCAGGAAAGTCCGGTAGACTCCGATCAGATCAGTAATAGCATAGTTGGTCATCAACCCGTTCCGGGTAGTGGTGGCAATAGCCGCAGACATTTCGTCAAAAGAACCCCCGGAGGCCGCAACCATTCCGGTCAATCTTCCTAACACCGGCCCCATTTCTGCGAAGGTAGTTCTTCCTCTTTTGATTATGGTAAATACCTTGTCAGAAACTTTTCCTACTTCCTTAGCGTCTTTACCAAAAGACTTCAGGATAGTTAGGAAAGCGGAGATCGTGACTGAGGTATCAGTGAACCCGGCGGTGGCCGCTTCCGCTCCGGCGGTGAGAACCTTCATTGCGTTCTCGGGTGCTACCATTGCGGAAAGAATATCATACGCACCCTGGGAAAGCACCTCCGTTGACTGACCGAATTGCATTGCCATTGCCGCAATGTCCCGTTTGTATATCCGCATCATAGGAGCGTGGACATCATCTAACATAGTGGAGACTCTTGCCATTTGATCCTGAAAAGCAAGGGTCTCCTGTCCTAACTTATACAATGCTAAAGTCCCACCGGCGGCCAAGGCGGTTAAAGCAATAGCTCCCCTTCTCGCAAAAGTAGCAAGTCCCTTACCCAGTCGGTCAAAAGAAGCTCTGGACTTAGTTGTGAAGGAAGAAACTCTACCGGTAGTTTTCTTCAACCTCCCCTGTAACTGAGAGAAGGCCGCACCGGATTCGTCTCTCGCCCTGAGTATGATTGCCATTTCTGCGGCGGTCATTTCTGTCCTTCCCTGAAAAGCAATTTCATTATCTCTATATTCTTTCCGGGTTCTTTCTTCAATTCAGAGGGGAGTTTTCCTAAGACTTTGCACAACTCCCACTCATATAGAGTTTCTACAAAGGGATCATACTTTTTCGGTAGAGAATACCCCCCCTTGATCTTCCCTACCGTGGAGCTAAATTTCCTTCTTCCCCAGGGGTGAGTTCGGAAATTTCGTCAATCTTTTCAGCAAGCGCATCCCAGACATCCGTTCTAAGTTTCTTTATGCTTTCGTCATTGACTGGAACCGGATTGCCCTGGGTGTCTTTTGCATCCCACCCCGCCCCTTCACCGGCCAAGGCGAACTTCAATTTCCTCAGTCTGAATTCAGCGTTATTCAGGACAAACTTTTGCTTTGCCTTTTCGTTAGGCTTTCCTAACTCTTGCTCTAACTGACTCGCCAAATCACTGAGGATTTCCTTCTCATAACCGGTGAGGGGTTTCAGAAGGAACTTCACTCCCTCATACTCAAACTCTATGATCCCTGAAATGAATATGCTACTCATGCCGCCACCGTATAGGTAATCGAGATTTCGTCGTCTTTGGTTGTTTCGTAACATCTAAGGTCAAGGGTATCTATCACCCTCACTCCGTCCCTGTCTCCGTAGGCTATTGCTTCCGCTTTCACTACGGGACAGGCAATAGTGATCTTATTCCCGTCCACGGAACCCACCAGAGCGGAAATTGTCTTTAGGGTTCCAGCCGCCCAGTCAGTAAAGAAAGGATGGTCAGTTTCATCCTGCGCCTCCGGGTTGATACTTCCTCCAACCGCTCTCGCAGAAATGATAAACCCTGCCACTCCAGCACTGGAGTTTGAGCAAACCCTTGTCGCAATGGTGTTATTCATTGCCAGGTTCAAAGTCTCAATGCAGAGACTTGCGCTCCCCAGGGTGAAGGCTGAGTTTTCAAAGATCGGAGGGACAACACTTGAGTAGGCGGTTCCTTCCACTAAAGTTGTCGCACTCGGATCCGTCCAGATAGCCCGGAAGTCCCAGTTGATCAAAGCTCTGTCCCCGGCTACCATAACCAATTCAAAGGTTCCTACTGCGCCCTTGAGTATGAAAAGGTTCCCCCCCGCATAGACATAGATTGTCGCCGACGCAACAACTCCGACGATCTGAGAGTCCGGGGTGTAGACAAGGGCATTTTTCTGCATACCGGAAGCCAAAAGTAGAGAGTCAACATTTTGAAGGTCTCCCTTCAGTTCCGTAGTAAACCGGAGTTCGCACCACTTCCTTCCTATCAGGTGAGGTTGATTAGCAACTGAACCGTGCTGGAGAGGTCTTTCTACAACGTCCCCGGACGGTGCAATTTCAATCGCCTCTGCCAGAAACAACTCTGCGGCGGTTACTGAGGGAGTTGGTTCCTCACCATAGGTAGTTTCCGCTATTGCCCCAATCGTCGCCGCTCTGAAAAGAAAAGACTTCATTCTCTCACCCTCCCTTCCTCTTGTGATTCTCGCTCTTTAGAGCTATAGCCATCTCCGTCAAAACTTCAATTATTTTCGTATGCTCTTTTCGCATCCCTTTTATGTCCGCTTTGATCAGGGAAATTAGAAACTTAACCATCATCACAAAGCAAACTGCCATGACTGAGAAAGCTCCGTAGTTCATTAACTTCTCAGAGTCAAGATTTTCTATCATCCTTGTTTCCTCCCTTTCTTTTAGGTGCTCTTTCTTACCATAGTGATCCCGAAAGTAGCACCCGCTCCCGCATCATAGTAGACTCTAACATATTCCGCAACAAAATCAGGATACTTTTTTACATCCCCGTCAGAGGGAGAGGTAATATCCTCATAGTCCCACCAGACAGTATTGTCCACGGATACCTGGAGTTTCAGGGTGGTAAGAGCCCCCGCAGAAATAGCAATCAGAAGCAAGGCGTGGTCAATTGCTGAAGCCCCGAACCCGTTTGACTGTCCCGTTCCCGTCCTGGCCGCCGACGGAAGAAGAACTAAGTGAGTAGTAAGAGATTTCATTTTCCCCTCCCCCTTGTTTCTTTCAACTTACCAGCTTGTAAACCTTGACCGGTATCAGTATTTCGCAATAGTGAACCAGAATATCTACAAAGATTCGGGGTTCAAAGACTTCCCTGGTAGCCGGTTCCACCGTCCAGGCTTTGCCTCCCAGAGTCCGGTTTGCCCTGATCGTATCCTTTATCTTTTCCACAATTTTCTCAAACTCGATTTCCGTTGCATCTTTGTCAACCAGGGAATAGTAACCGAAAAGCCTGAACTCATAAGTAACAACTCCCGTTTTCGGATAGGAAATATCAACTTCACTATCCCCGCTTACCGAAATTTCCCAAGCATTGATAACATCACCGGCCCTATATAGCTCTATGATTTCGTCAAGGTGAATAGTCCAGCGTCGGTAATGCCAGACTTTCCCCAGTTCTGTTATTGTGTTCAGGAGTTCACAAAGTTTTAGCCTAATCTCTGCTAAAGTCATCTCTCAACCGGATTCCCATTCTTTCAAAGTCCTTCCGAATATGAGGGAACTCCAGGGCAAAGGCATCTCTGAAATACCTATGCTCTGCCAGGCCATGTGCGGAAATCCCCAGGGAGACTGCGTAGGCCACCCGACGGATTTCCCTTGAGCCTTTTATTCCCAGTTTCCGTTCTACCCACAAGTCTAAAGCTCCCACCTGGGGGAAGTGAGGTTTGGTTCCGAACTCCATAGGGAGTGAATAGATCAGGTTTGTAGAAACTTCCCCAGTGAGACCGTAGACATCATAACCTATCGAAGCTCTCAGAAGTCCAAAGTTTGTCGGAGCGTTCTGAACCGCAGACTTCCTGATCCTCATGCAAGCCGTAGTCAGCAAGGCATGATATTCCCGGAGAGTAGTTCTCTTTAGCCGGGAAGGTTTCTGCGTCAAAATCTTTCCCTTTGTGTTTACTTTAGTTGTGAAGCTGATCATTCTAAGGGCACTCCTGACGGTTCCCAGAGTCGGTAAATATCCCACTCACCGATCCTGGAGGGAACTCCTTTTGCGTCAATTGCATTTTTGAAAAGCTCCAGGTAGAACTTTGCCTGGGATCGGTATTCGTCAGACTTTTTCCGGTAGTCAACCACGTCCGCTCTGATAGAGGGGGAACTGGTTGTGATATAGAAATTCGCTAAAGCTCCGCAGACATAAGCGGTTGCCAGGTTGACGACGGAATAGAAATCCTCTGTCGGAATTGTGGTTCCGTCAGCACCGTGAGTCAGAGTATATTTTAGGCGAAACTTGAGGGTAGGCTTGCGAGAAGAAAACCGGAGGACATAAGCGGTATCTGTCTGGTAAACTCCGAATTCATTTCTTTCCAGAATAGAGGCCGGTCTGTTATCAATAGGAAGTTCGATAGAAATTATATGAGAGGTAAGGGGTTGAAAATCGTCAGGGAGATCATAGTCAAAACCTGCGTCTCCCTGAATATCCTTCACCTTCGTAAGAGGACAAGTATCAGAAAAACGTCGGAGAGCTTCCCTGATTGCAGACATCTTCTGGGGTTCAGTGATATTCTTGTCCGTAATATGTATTCCGTTGACAAAATCTAAGAGTTGCATTGCTTAGATTTTCCCCATTGAAAAGAAGGGTGGGAAAAGGTTCAGATCACCGGGGAGGTATCCGAACCTTTTCCCTATCCTCCCGCCGGAGACTACGTGACAATAGCTCCGTAGAATCCTCTGAAATCTACAATGCACCCACCGTATTCGTGGCGCACCTTGTAGGTTATCTTATCCGCTTTGAAGGTGTCCCCTGCACTGGGAGCATCCTGAATCATCAGGTCAGGCACCCTCCGATTCTGGACATAGCCCAGTTCAATGGTCTCCACCTGATCGGGTGAGGAGGTGACATACCAGTTGTTTGCGTCGTCTCGGAGAAGGTTCTTTGGGAGAACTATCGGCTTCAACCTTCCCTTCAGCGTGTTATCCTCTGTCCCGGTGGTTCCCGGCTTGTATGCGTTCTGAGACATTGACTCTGCCAGTGACCGGAGTTCGAGCGGGACAATGAGGAACTTCGGGATCAGCAGTAGCGGTTCGGAAGAATCTTCTTCTTCCTGCTCCATCATAGCGTTGATAGCCGCATCCGCAGTATCCCAACTGAGGGCGGTAGCCCCGAGGTTGCCGTGGCCGGAGGTGTAGAGCGCAGTCCCGTCATAGATCAAAGCCTCGTTGATAGCGGAACCACCCCACCCTACCAGCAAGTCAAAGACAAAGCGGTTCAGCCTGAAAGCTCCCGCCTGGGCCATTTTCACCGGGAACTTTTTGATCGCTCTCAGGTCATCGTTGAGAATCATTTCCCGAGTGACGTTGAATAACCCGCCCTTCTTTACCGGCGCATAGGTCGCCTTTTCCTCAGTCGGCTTTGTCATAGGCTGGTAGTCCGCTTCTTCGACGACATCAGGAAGCTCAGTAAAGCCTCCCCACCGGACAATCTCCTGGGTTTTGAAGTTCGCAACTCCTACTTCAGTGACAAAGGGTTCCCACGGCTTTCCCAACTTTTTGTAGGCTTGCACCATCCTCTTTGTCATTGAGACACCCAGGGCGTAGGGGAAGTCTGAGGTCTTTGCTTCCCGGAGTGGTATCCCGGCTTCCCTGAGTCTTTCCATTCGGACATTCCGTCCCCGAACTTCGGTATCCTCAGTTATCCGGGAGTAGGCTTCCCGAAGTCCCTCGAAAGGCTTGATTCCTTCGTAGTCTTTCTTTTCGGAATCTTCGGGTTCCACTCCGATCATCAAGTCCAAAGCTCTCTGAAGTTTCTCACCTTCGTCTGCGCCTACCTTCGCCTTGCCTTCGCCCAGGCCGGTGATCTCCCCGGACTTACACAAAGCGGCCAGGACATCCTTTTCCTTTTTGATCGCTTCGTCCAATTCCTTTTCCTCAAAGACCCGATCAGAGAAACTATCTCTAACCTTGTCTTTGATAACCTGGGGAAGCTCTTTCTCTGCGTCCAGCTTTTGGTCAAGCAAGGTCTCGCACTTCAGCGTCCTCACTTCCTCCAGAACCTTTGCGGCTTCCGTCTTTTCCTTTCCTTCCTTTTTCTCTTTTGCTTCCTTTGCTTCCTTCGCTTCCTTCGCTTCCTTGGCCCTCTTTGCTTCCTTCGCCTTTTCTTCCTCAGTTGCCCCCTTCGCCGCTTGCGGATAACCGTAGCCTTTCAGAAGGGAGGTCAAGAGAGAAATAGCCTTGTCGTAGGTCTTTGCTTTGATCGCCGCAATTGCCTGGTTCAGGACATTAGACAGAACCGTTTCCTTCAGTCCTTCCTTGTCCTCACTGGAGAGAAGTTCTTTGATCGCCGCAATTGCCTCGTCAGACTTTTCCTCTTTGACAAGAGAAAGAACCTCCGCTAACTTTACGGAGTCCTTCACCGGGGAGATAGACTTTTGAATTTCTTCCCAGATTTCTTCGTCTGACTTCTCTGAGAAGGATTCAACTCCCAGGATAGAGGGATTCTCCCTCATTAGGTCAATCAGCTTTTCCTTCAGAAGTTTCATTTCAGTAACCCCCTTTGACGATTCTCTCAGGATAGAAGCAACTAACTTTTTCACTCGCCCTCCGGCTGAGGGCATAGTGACAAGATCAACTGAGTG
>Ga0114925_10000761_pt1 | contig 15041 bp, 18 predicted proteins | sample SumtaG_2_FD_87287 | JGI IMG/M metagenome (GOLD analysis project Ga0114925, IMG submission 87287) | Deep subsurface microbial communities from Indian Ocean to uncover new lineages of life (NeLLi) - Sumatra_00607 metaG | ecosystem: Environmental > Aquatic > Marine > Oceanic > Sediment | place... | reverse complement strand
TGAAACACAATCATTCTTCCTCTTTGTTAAACAATCTGAATATGAAGAAAAACCATTTTCTTTGATTTTTAAAAATATTGAAAATGAATCTGAACTTTTTACTGTAACCGTTTAAGTATGGAAATTATAAAAAAACCATGAAAAAATCAGTCAAAATCTCTTGTGCACTTGCATGTGTAGCTATTATTGCTCTATGCGGACATTCTCTGAAAAAAAATAATATTGTTGTTGAAAAACAGGTCCTTACGACCAAACAAGAATGTATTGAGGAATTTGGCAAAACTGGCAAAAGCCTCTTAAAAGGTAAAAAATCCAAACTTTATCCGATCAAAATCACTGTTAACAACAAAACAAATAAAGATATTGTTTTTCACGAAACAAATCTAAAAACTGCACCGAATAAGCTTGTTTACAAAAAATTAAAACCCCACAAAAGTATTGTGGTAAAGGCTATGTTGTTTTGGCTAGGAATCTTTTCAGGATCTTTTACAATTAGCTGTGGTATTGCTGTGCTAGGAATGGGATTACTTTCTTTTAATGTAATCAATGGCTGTATAGCACTAATGCTATCGAGTATAATTATGCCTTCAATCGCCTCAACATTGTATCTGCACAAAAACAATTTAGCTAAAAAGAAAAAAAAGACCAAAAAAATGAACATTATTGGTATCGTCATGAGAGGAGGAGCAGCTGCAGGCATGGTTGACCCGCTTGTCGGAATAGCAGCATCCACGCTTAGCATATTTATATATCTACTATCAGGACTACTCGTTGTTCCTAGCACAATTTCAGCCTCGATCGCTACACCCGGATATTTCCGTAAAAAAACAATAGAAAATAATATTATTAAAACAATGATAAACAGCTTTAAATCTACAACTATTAAAGCTGGTGAAACAACATCATTCTTCCTCTTTGTTAAACAATCTGAATATGAAGAAAAACCATTTTCTCTAACCTTTAAAAATATTAAAAATGAATCTGAACTTTTTACTGTAACCGTTTAAGTATGGAAATTATAAAAAAACCATGAAAAAATCAGTCAAAAAAATTATATGTTTTTGTATAGCCTTAGCTATTGTATCACCCTCACACCTACATTGCGCACAAGATAAAAAAATAACCATTACCTCCGCAAACTCAATAACAAAACAAGATCCTATTGAGAAACCAGACAAATCGATCAAAAATACCCCTCAAACTTCTTCAAGAAAAAATAGAAAACATCGCAAAAAATCGAACAAAATAAAAAACAAACCTGAAGAAAGTAAAAATCAATCAGCCAAAAAAAACAAACAACAACCAACTCAGCAACAACTATACATAGACGAAACAGAAAACTTTTACTTTAAAGCTGAATGTAACAATGTAGTATTAAAAACAAAAACCTATGCTACAAAATCTGAATGCCAAAAAATACTTGGTAACAATGGTCAACACCTTCTTGCAATGAGAAAAAAAGCGATCTATCCAATTGAAATCACAGTAACAAACAATGGAAATAAAACTTGGACACTAACAAAAAAAGATATAAAGCTCAAAACAGTTCCCAAACGACGCGTCATTAAACGAATACTGCACAGAACGAAATTACGGGCTTTTTTTGCAGGAATAGGCATGTTTCTTGGCGCAATTATTGTCTGCACACTTGCCATGCCTTTTATTCCAACAACACTCCTACCTATTCTTGGAATTCCTGATGTTCTTTGTGGAATACTTCTCACTCCAATGGTGACCTATGTTCCAATAGTCGCGCAACCAATCGTCATGACGATTGGTACAGTTACTGGAGCCAGCACATTTGTGGCTGCACCATTTGTCTCTGCTGCTCGAGCAGAAACAATGGAACGAATAAACAACAAACTAAGAAAACAGATATCAGACATGACAAAATACAAAACAATCACTATCAAGCCTGGTGAAACAAAATCTTTGTTTCTATTTGTTCGCCACAGAATGTACAAAAAACGCTTTTCTGTTCCACTTATCAATACAGAAAATAAAGAAGAAAAACTTATTTTTGATGTTGCTTGCCAACCAGTTTAAAAAAACTTTTAGTACTTAAACCAGACAACCGATGGCCCCAAAAATTTTCCCAAAAAGTTAGAAAGTGAATTGCATCCCAACATTGCCTCGATAAAATCATCTTCCTCGTGTTCTTGCCTTCGAGCAGGTTGTCTGTTTACTTGCACTTGCTCAGGTTGTCTGTTTACTACTTGCACTTGCTCAGGTTGTTCGTTTACTTGCCCTCGAACAGGTTGTTTATCGATTATAGTAAGAAAAATAAGCTCACCGTTCACCGGCTTTCGTTTTGATAGTTGTTGTTCTCTCTTCACCGGCTTTCGTTTTGATAGTTGTTGTTCTCCCTCAGAACAAAAAGCGTTGACTGACGTCATGATACATACAAGCATAAACAATTTTTTCATAGTTTCCCCTATTGTAAAAAAAAAGGTGACCGAGTTTTACAGTCACCTTTTTTTACCAGAACATTTGTTATTTTTATGCAACTTCAAATAATTCAACATCAAAAATTAGATCTGCATTCGGTGGTATAATACCTCCTGCACCAGATGCTCCATATCCAAGGCTTGAAGTAATATACAAGCGACGTTTTTCGCCGATCTTCATACTCATTACGCCTTCATCCCATCCAGCAATCACCATCCCGACACCAATTCGAAACTGGAATTTTTGTCCACGGTCAACACTGCTGTCAAATTTCTTACCAGGTTTACCATTGTCACTTAACCAACCGGTGTAATGAACTGTTACTGTTTTTCCTTTTGAAGGAGCTTCACCAGAACCCTCTTGCAAAACTTCCCATTGTAATCCTGTTGATGATGTTTCTTTTGCCATTATTTTTTCTTTGCCTTTCTTAATTGCACCATCTGATGTTTTATGCACTGCTTCATTGCAGTTATGCGAACAACCCGAACAGGACTTTGAACATTCGCATCCACTAAAGTTGCAAGTGAATAAAGCCAAAACAGAACAACCAACTATACCAACAACTTTTCGATTCATTTGTACATCCTCTATCAAACCTTAACGTTCAAACCTTAACGTTTTATAAAAAATAATACATCGCAAACCGAAAATCGCAAACTATTTACTGTTAAGGTGAAAAAGGAGGACCCTTTTTTTTTCCACCATTATACTTTTTTGTTGATTCAGGAATAATAATTTGGAATACACCTCTTCTTGTTGGACGGCCCGGTTTATCTATATTATCACAAAGTGCACTCTTGCTTCTAACTTTGAACTTAGAAGACTTTGTGTAGCTCCTTTCCCCAATGATAGATGCGCTACTATGTAAAAGAAATACTGAAACTATAACCCCGACAATCTGATTCTTGCGCATTTTTTCCCTTTTTTTGATCTCTAAGCATCTGGATGTTGAACTTCAACCGCAAGAGAATACATATGAAAACTAAAAAAAATTCCAAACAAAATCACATTAAGTATAAATCGTACCACGTTTCTACTCTGCAAAAAAATAAAAACTCACATAATTATAAAAAAATAACCGTTGACAATTTAACAGAACAAACTAGAATGCAACGATCCATTCATCAAAAACCCTTGCAGTCAAACCAACAACTAAACTCAAAAACGAATTGCAACAACTTGGCCTATCCTATGAAACGCTGAACAACCTAACAAGTATAAATGTATTTGACGAAGTAATTGCACGTGGCGTATACCTTTTTGTAAAAATTGACGCAGTCTGGTGCGAACCATGCAGATCACTTGAACCAGTTATTCGACAACTTTCAACAGAATACACGGACATTTTATTCATAAAGATTAATTTTGATACATTTAAGGCGATCGCGCGTCAATACGCTGTAAAAAGTATTCCAACTGTTTTACTTTTTAATGATAACTCTCTTGTACATAGAGCAACAGGAAATCAACCAAAAAGTTATTGGGTATCTTTAATCAAAAGTTCATTTTAATTGCAAATAACCGGGGCCTTTCGGCCCCATCACACCGTTTTATGTTGTCGTACATGTACAGTTTCCGGGAACACCCGATGATTGAAAAATAGAACTCATAAACCATTGTGATCCAACGGTAATAGCACCAACAATAATGGTACTTACAAAACCAGAAGATAGTCCTAATTTTGCAAGTAGCCCTTGATTTTTTGCTTTTTTATTTTCTTCTTCTATTTTTTTCTCTTTTTCTTTGAGCAGCTCGTCTTTTGAAAGAATAATCTCTCTAATTTTTATAAGATCTCCCTCTGATTTTTGTAACTTTTGCTCTGCTTTATTTTTTTTCTCATCGCTCGCAACATTGTACTCCTGCAACTTCGAGACAAAATAGTTAATTGTTGAGAATGGAATTTTTGACAACCCTGTTTTTTTTGAAACTCCAAGATCTTTTAGCTCACTTTTGATCTTTTTTTCAATCTCTCCGTTTTTTTCCAACTCATTCAAAAATTTGCTACGATACCGTTCAGGATTTATTGATAACTTCTGTAAAACATTGTCCATGCCAGTATTGAGAAAATCTGATTTTTCTATTATTTCTTCGACACCAAGTGAAAGTTCTATTTCATCAATAGGGATAACAACCTCTCTTTTTTCTCCATCTTCCATTGCATTGGCAACAAAAACCGTCCCCAAACAAAAAAATGTAAATAATAAAATTTTCTTCATTCTCTTTTCCTCCTAAAAATCACCCTATAAACATATCGCTTGAACGTACCAATCAAAAAACTAACAAAACAACAAAACTCCCTTTTTTTAGGCAAAAACATTGCAAAAACAAGACTTTTTGATACGTTATACAAATATGTTTAAAGTCATGGCGTTCAATATATTTTATAGTTCTCAATCATTAATTTCGGAAAACCATATGAATTCGTCACAACATTTAGCAATTTTTGCTACTATTTTTATGACTTGTATCTTTTGCAAAAGCATCAAAGCTTCAAAAAAACAACTAAAAAAACAACTAATTGAAGCTTCATTGAAAAAAAACGACGATTTTTTAAATTTTATCTCTTGTGGAAAAAGCAAAAGCTTGGAAAAACTATCAGACCATGACAAAAGAAATTATTATAAAGAAATACTCGACAAAAATAAAGCTATTAAAGCTATAGCGGACAAAAACAAGAAGATTAAAAAAAACCAAAAAAATGATACAAATATATTAATAAAAAACAACAATCACTTTGAACTAAAATCTCCATGTAAAAAGAAAAAACTAGTTTCACCAAAAATAAAAACTAGAAAAAGAAAGAACAAGCACTCTGAACTAAAACCTAAAAACAAACATCGTAGTAAATTGCATGAAAAAATAGAATATTGGTTGAATGATTGGTTGGCTGAAGAGATAACAAATCTTAATAACGAATATCAAACATCTTTCCTTAAAACTAAACATAAAATAGGAAAACCAAAACAACATGAAAAGCATTCTTCTTGTAAAAAAAACTTTACAAAAAATATATATTTGTCTGACGACTATACCAACTTTAAACCTGGAATTCTTGTATGATTCAATCTAAAAAAATAATTTTCATCTGTTCTTTGTCGCTCTTATTTGGTACCCAGATTGTTGCTGCAAAAAAGCGAAGCAAAAGTATTTTTTTAACGCAAAAGGTTAAAATAACACAAGAAAATAAAAAACCTTATGCGGACTATGCAGAATGGGATGTTAGCGGCATCATGTTTAATTTTGAGGCTGGAAAGTATGAAGAAGACTTCAATGCTCGCGTTAATCCTGTAATAGGGATTTTAAAAACAAACTTTAGACCTAAAACAGAAATGTTAAAAAAATGGCTAAAATCAAAAAACTTACAATCGCAGAAGCACAAAAAATTGCTGCCGGAGAAGTTGTTGAACGACCTGCTAACGTCATTAAAGAACTGATTGAAAACAGTATAGATGCTGGTGCAACTGCAATTTCTGTTCACATAGAAGATGGCGGAAAAAAGCTAATTCGCATTGTTGACAACGGGTGTGGCATGTCGCAAGAAGATGCCCATCTTTGTTTTGAACAACATGCAACAAGTAAAATTAGCTCTGTTAATGATCTTGAAACAATCAGTACACATGGATTTCGAGGCGAAGCACTTGCAAGTATCGCATCAGTCAGCTCCGTAACACTTATCACAGCAGAAAAAAATAACTTAAACGCAGATGGCATAAAACTTGAACTAAAAGCTGGAAACGTTACCAATAAAGAGATTGTTACTGCAACAGCTGGTACCGATATCACAATTGAAAATATTTTTTTTAATATTCCTGCACGGCAAAAATTTCTGAAAAAAAAAGAAACAGAGCAACGACAAATTGCGCAGTTGCTTCACGCATGTTGCCTCGACTATCTCAATATCCATTTTAAATATTTTGTAAATGATCGAACCATCATAAGCTGTCCCGCTACAACAAATATCATTGATCGTGTAGCACAACTGTGGGACCATCGATTTTCTGAGCAAATGTTACAAATAGATCAAAAAGATAGCGATACAACAATTTCTGGCGCAATTTCTAATCATCAATATTTTAGATACGATCGCAACAATATTTTTTTGTTTGTAAACAAACGATGGGTCAAAGATCAGCAGTTAACACGTGCATTACTGCGCGGATACCAAAACGTTCTGCCTCCTGCTCGATACCCGGCTGCCTTTTTGTTTATCGAGGTTGATCCAAAAGAAGTCGACATTAATATTCATCCTCGCAAAGAGGAAGTACAGTTTTTACACCCACGCAGAATTGCAACACGTGTTCAAACAGCAGTAAAAACAACTCTTGAATCACATCTGTCTTCACAATTAAAGCAAACCGTTGAAATTCGTCCTCAAGAAAGAACACTACCTAAACCATTTTTTCCCGAACCACAAAAAATAGTTTCTAACACTTTTTCTAAGTTACCTAATCCGTTTTCTGAAAAAGAGCAAACACAAACGTTTATCCCTCAGCCACCAGTTGAAGAAAAAAATCAAACTATAGAACCAAAACAAGAATTCAACATCATTGGACAATATAAAAAAACCTACATTCTATTAGAACGTGAAAATGGTCTTTTTTTTGTTGATCAACATGCTGCACATGAACGAATTTTGTACGAACTGTTTTCAACTCGGTTTGAAGATGTTGCAACAGTTAAACTTATGTTTCCCGAAATCATAGATGTAAGTCATAACGACATGATTCTTCTTTCTGATCACTTGCAACTATTCACACAAAACGGCATCGAAATAGAACCATTTGGTGAAAATCAATTGATCATACAATCAACGCCCGTACACATAAAAAACATAAACTTACGCGAATTTATCTTGGAAGTTGCTTCATGGATTCATGAAAACCAAAATGTTGAAAAAGAAACATTATTCAAAGCGTTGCATGAAAAAATGCGTGCTCAAATGGCGTGTAAAGCTGCAATAAAAGCAGGTGATGTTTTAAACCAACAACAAATGGAAAATCTTATAAATGATCTGTATAAAATAGAAAACCGGCTCACCTGCCCTCATGGCAGGCCAACCGGATGGCTTTTGAATGTCTACGATTTAGAAAAAAAATTTAAACGTGCTCTTTGAGTAAACTACTAACAAAAAAATCTAACTTTCTTCTGCCTGATCAAAACAAGAAACCGGACAAAAATCTCCAATCGACACCTGCCCCCTAAAACAACTTTTTAAGTCGTCACACATATCTCTGTATCCGTCCGAAAGCTCTCTTTTAAAGAAAGAAAACATATCACATGGGCAACAAAGAATGTCTCGAAAAACATATCTTGTTGCTACATTATTATTGTTATTTGCCCTTACATAATAACAAGCGACAACTTCCTGATCTAACTCTTTTCTACTCGTTGTGTCTTTTTTCATTCCCAGCACAGAATTGAAAAGCGTAAACCCAATAATAAACACCACTTTTATGTACATAATGCCCCCTGTAAAAGTATCAAAAATTAATTTTCGACATCAATTGCCCCGAATAAACTAAAAATAAAAAAACTTTTTTTATTTTCTTTTCTCTTTTTTTCTAATTCGTGTTTCTTAACTTCATGTAAAGCATATATCCAATATTAAAAATCACATGGATTACTGTCCCACCACTTTTGTGATCCAATTGTAAGTTTTTTATCCATCTTTTTCTTCTGCTCTATTTTTTTGTTTTTCTAAAACTTTCGTGCATTACAATAAACCTTTCATGTTCAAAAAATATGGGGCCGGCTTCACACCGACCCCACTATTAATCTAATTAAGGTTTATTTTAAGTTATTTTCTTCTTTTAGGCAAACTCTTGTACCCAGCAGTCATCGCCAACACAGCAGCTGGAGCCCCAACAAAAATGCTCAATTTTGTAATGATGCCCATCACAACAATCAAACCAAATATTTCCCAAGTAAGTCCACATGTTGCACGCCAACTTTTTTTGATACTTTCAATAATGCCTGAATTTTTGTCAACGATGTAATAATAAAAGAAAGCAAGGCGAAGCATCAGATAAATACCAGGAATAATAAAGAGTGCAAAGCCAGCAAATATTATCAGTTTTACAAGGAACGCTGCAGCCAAGAACTTAGGAAGAAGATGGAAACAGGAAAAGAGACGAGAAACTTTACTCTTGCCTTTTTCGTGAATATCTAAAACTATTCTGATAAAGCCAAGCATAAGTCCCGACATAAGAATCATAAACAAAATTGCGCTGAAAGCCACAAGCACCTTGTTTATCATGATGATGCTGCCAACTTCTTTCCACATTTCTGGTTTGAAAAACACACAACGGCATTCTTCAAGTTGTGATCTGTATGATACAAATGCACTCCAAATGGCACGAGTCATTGGTAGTGCACCAATGAAAATAGCTGCAAACAATCCAACAATAGATCCAAACGCAGCTAAAAATGTCAACACAAAAAGACGAATGTTATCCAACATCGACTTTATTCCGTACACCATAAAGTCATAAATTGAAAAACTTTTTTTCGCCATGATCTTCCTCTCATGTAAGGTTACACAATACACATCGGGGAAATAATAGCACAATTAAAAGCGAGAACGCCACTGTTGATACATAAAAAGAAATCGTGCCATTGGATATCCACGAACTTTAAAGCCATAATACACCAGATAAAGAGAAACAAATGCGACGGATGCCCTGAGCAAAAACTCCCATGAAACCAAAAGAAAAAGAGTAAGCCCGCAAATAATATAGATAATCCCCAAAACTGAATTGAGCTGATTTTTATTCATAAAAACTTTCGATAATTTGAACAAACCTACAGAACAACTTCATATGGTACCGCCTCCTGGCAAGAAAGCAACTTTCTTATTTTGCTCGTTTTCTTTCAACCGCTTTGAGATACTTTTTTCGTAGTCGAATCGATTTTGGTGTAACTTCGATTAATTCATCATCATTAATCCACTCCATCGACTGTTCAAGTGTCATAATCGTTGGAGGAGAAAGTTTAACAGAATCATCTGATCCCGATGCACGCATATTTGTTAGTTTTTTTCGTTTTGCTGGATTCACTTCAAGATCTTTATTCCTGCTATGCTCACCAACAATCATACCCTCGTACACCTTCTGCCCGGGACTAATAAAGAAAATACCTCGTGCTTGTAATAAATCAAGCGCATACCCAGTGGCAGTACCGGCTTCCATGGAAATAAGCGAGCCTTTTGCTCTTCTAGGAATTTCACCTGCATATGGCTCATAACCAACAAACTGTTGATTCATTAATCCAGTACCACGCGTATTTGTAATAAATAATGAACGAAATCCGATAATTCCGCGTGATGGTATTTTAAATTCTAAACGAACTTTTCCATTTTGTTCAGGAATCAAAGCCTGTAAAATCGCTTTTCTTTGCCCAAGAAGCTCCATTATTACACCTTGATGCCCTTGATCGATATCAATAACAAGAAGTTCCATTGGTTCGTGTTTTTTTCCATCAATTGTTTTGTAAATTACATGAGGAGCAGAAACTTCTAATTCAAAACCTTCTCGTCGCATTGTTTCTAACAAAATTCCCAAGTGTAGCTGACCACGCCCTGAAACCTTAAATGCATCACCCCGCTCTGTAGGCTCAACACGTAAAGCAACATTTGTTTTCAATTCTTTATAAAGACGGTCACGAATCTGACGAGATGTTAAAAGATTTCCCTCTTTTCCAGAAAATGGAGAGCTGTTTACACCAACAAACAAAGAAATCGTTGGTTCGTCAATTGAAACATACACAACTGGTTTAGGATGTTCGACATGACAAACAGTTGTTCCAATAGTTAAATCTTCGCCCAAACCTGCAATTGCAACAATATCACCAAACTGCGCACTATCTGATTCAACTCGCTCAAGTCCTTCAAACTGATACAATTTTGTAACTTTTATTGCAGAACTAACCGTATCATTTTTGCAACAAACGACCTGAGATCCAACAGTAAGTGAACCGTTAAGCACTTTTCCAACGCCAATTCTGCCAAGATAATCTGAATAATCTAAATTTGTAATAAGTAGCTGAAGATGTTCAGTTGTTTGCTCTGGAGCAGGAATATGTTTTTGAATAATCTCAAAAAGTGGCTCCATAGTTCCTGATAATACAGCTTTATCTTTTGAAACAAACCCAAGCTTAGACGAGCCATACAAAACAGGAAACTCAAGCTGATCATCGCTAACCGCAAGATCAAGAAATAGATCTTGAATCATCGACTCTGTTTTTTCAATATTTGCATCTTTTCTATCAACTTTGTTGATCAAAACAATAGGCTTTAAATCAAGCTGTAATGCCTTTTGCAAAACAAAACGGGTACCTGGAAGAGGCCCCTCTGCAGCATCAACCAACAACAAAAAACCTTCTACCATTTGAAGCGTACGCTCAACCTCTCCTCCAAAATCCATGTGTCCGGGAGTGTCGACAATATTAATCTTCATGCCAGGAAGTCTTACCGAGGCATTCTTTGCCAAGATTGTTATGCCGCGCTCCTTTTCAAGGTCTCCGGAATCCATAACGCGATCTACCTGGCCCTCTCCTTTAACAGTTACAGTGCCAGACTGTTTGAGCATCTCATCGACCAGGGTAGTTTTCCCGTGATCAACATGGGCAATAATAGCTATATTTCTTATATCTTTACGTTTTTTATTCATTATTTTCGGTAGTTAAAAGTTGAACAGATCCCTAAAGCCCTCTACATAAAGATAGTATCGTTTTTGATTCAATATAGCAATGTATTAGCGGTACTTCAGACCTATTGCCTCTTTTACCTCTTTTATTGTTTGTGCTGCAACGTCCTTAACTCGATCCGATCCATTTAAAGCAATATCCATAACGGCCTGTGGATCTTTTGCAAATTCTGCCCGTTTTTTCCGAATTGGATCAAGAAAGCCATTCAAAACGTCGGCCAAATACCGTTTCACCGTCACATCACCAAGACCACCCTTTTGGTAGTGATCCTTCAGTTCCTGAACTCTTTCTTTATCTGAATCAAACACATCAAGATAGGTAAACACCGTATTGCCTTCTATTTTGCCTGGATCTTCAATCCTCACATGATCAGGATCGGTATACATCGTCATAACTTTTTTTGCAATTTCATCTGAAGAATCGGAAAGAAAAATTGCATTACCAAGCGATTTGCTCATTTTTGCTTTTCCATCAAGACCTGGAAGTCGAGCCATTTTTGTAACAAGACCTTTTGCTTCTGGAAGAATATCTGTTTTATAAATGCGATTAAACTTTCGGATAATTTCATTGGCTTGTTCTATAATTGGAAGTTGGTCTTCTCCAACAGGAACAAGCGTCCCTTTCACAACAGTAATATCCGCTGCCTGATGAACCGGGTAGGTTAAAAACCCAGCTGTCACGTTTTCCCCAAATCCTCGCTGCTGAATTTCTGCTTTAACTGTTGGATTTCGCTTTAATCGATTAACCGTCACCAAGTTCATGTACAAAAGATACAATTCCGAAATTTCTGGAATCAGTGACTGGATGAAAATTGTCGTTTTGTTCGGATCTATACCAACTGCTAAATAATCAAGTACAACATTCAAAACATTGTCACGAACTTTTTGAGGATTATCAACATTGTCCGTAAGTGCTTGTAAATCCGCTACCATAACAAACTGTTTGTATTGTTCTTGCAACGTAACACGCTGCTGTAAAGAACCAACAAAATGACCAAGATGAAGTGGACCGGTTGGACGATCACCCGTTAATACAATATCTTTTTTATTCATACAGATTCCTAAAATCAAACCAAGTACACCTCCAAAAAGATACCGCGAAAAAATCTTCATGTAAAAAAAGGGTATCACCAACTGGTGACACCCCTTCTATTGAAGCACTAAAAAATAACGATTTAAGAAGCTTTTGCTTCTTCGTCTTTTGTAGGTGGTTTTGGCTTGCTGCAGCCACACCCTTTGTCTTCTTCGCAATCAGAGCATGATACAACCATTTCAGCATCTTTTTTAGGTGGCTTTGGTTGGTTATCTTTCGTAGCAAATGCACTCGCCTGCGCAAGCACAAAGAAACCAAACAGCATTCCTGCTATAATTTTTTTCATTTTGTCTTCCTTTATTTTGTAGTTAAGAATATTAATACTCCTGATACCATATCTTCTTCAAATTTTCTGTAAAGTATTTTTTATGGTTGCTATAATTTTTATTGATAGAAAAATTCCCTAACCCTATAACTCTGGAGAAATCCTGTGACACTTGTAATCTTTTTGTACATGTTAATTGCAAGCACATTTACTATTGGCAAACTTGCACTGCAATATTTGGAACCCATTTTTTTAATCGGCTCTCGCATGATTATCAGCGGACTGCTTTTGCTTGGCTATCTTATATTTGTTGCAAAAAAAACAATAAAATTTTCAAAAACCGAGCTTCTTGACTTTGCATCAATTATTTTATTCCATATTTATATCGCCTTTGTTGCGGAATTCATTGCGCTCAAATATTTAAGTTCGGTCAAGGTTTGTCTGCTGTATAACTTATCTCCATTTATCTCTGCCCTATTTTCTTATTTTTATTTTTCAGAAGTCATGACCAGAAAAAAATTACTTGGACTTGCAATTGGATTTGCAGCGTTCATCCCAACCTTCTTTTTAAATGGAGAATCAGATGCATCGATGCGATTTTTTGGTGTCATCACGCTGGCGGAACTGTTGATGATTACTTCAGTTATCAGTGTTTCATATGGTTGGATTATTATGCGTAGATTGATTAGAAAAAACTACAGTGTTATTGGTGTAAATGGAATTGGAATGCTTGGCGGCGGTATTCTGGCAACAATCACTTCATTTTTTGTAGAAGGAACTCCAGCTTTAAAATCAGTACATAGTTCAGCCACGATGGATTTTTTTGCAATAGCAGGATACATGACACTTGCGATTATTATTGCAAACATTGTGTTCTACAATCTGTACGGATACCTTTTGCACAAATATACCGCAACATTTCTTTCATTTGCGGGATTTATAACACCTCTTTTTGCTGCCGTTTATGGATGGGTTCTGCTTGGTGAAACAGTCGATTGGTCATTCTTTTTCACGGTTGCGTTTGTGGTTATTGGGTTGTATCTGTTTTATCAAGAAGAGTTACGACAAGGATATATTGCTACGTAGAAAATTATCTTCCACGTTGCATCGCAGCTGCATAATTAAATTGATAGAAATATTTTGACCATTGTTCCTGTGTAGCATCGTACTGATTATCATACATAAAAAAATCTATTAACGTTTCCTTTACGCGACACACTTCTCTTAGTGCTCCACGTCCTCTGAGCTTCGGATCAGACTTAGTCAAATCAAGCAGTTCAAGTACACGCTCGAACGCTTTTTTACTCAATTCCTCGTCCCCCTTTTTTCTCCAACGAACTGCACGCTCAAAATCAACACCAATATTTGCCATTTGTTCCACAAGAGAAAGCTCAAACCATTTCCCCGCAGCAAGTGTTTTGTGAATAATCATGGTTTCACCAATTTTTGTACAATTTTTTTTATAACTTCCTGAATTAATTGATTATCAACTCCTCGCGTATTATTTCCATATGAAGGTCTTAAATTGATCATAGAATCAAATTCAACAAAATCATATGTTCCAAATTTTTCAGGATAAAGGTTTATTACCCATATATCTTCCTGTTTTGATCCCCCTTCTAATAAAAGCTCTTCTTCATCAGAATGCATATCTGCGTCAACAACCATGACTCTCTGATTAATATCAACAACGGCCTTTACAAGGCCGCCAAACATTTTATCGGACATTACTTTTAGCTCTTGCAATGAAATTGTCTCTGTTCAAATTTTCATATAAATTTCCTCTAAACTATGTAGAATTGTCACCCTATGATACTACAAGCTCATTGCTGAAAACACAAAAACTCGACCTGTTGGGATTGTTGGGTTGTATCTGTTTTATCAAGAAGAGTTACGACAAGAATATATTGTTACATAACTCAAATTTGATTTAGAAAGTAAATATATAAGTAGGATTTTGCAAAAGTTTTGAAAAAGGGAAACTATGATACCATTTACTGATCTATGGCAGAATATTGTCACCATGTGTCAAAATCACCCAGAAATTCTAATTTTTTTATCTCTTGCTATCGGATTTTATACTGGAAAAGTAAAAGTTTTCGGGTTCAATATTGGAATAACTGCAAGCACATTGCTTGCAGCACTCATTTTGGGCCAGATACATGTTGTTATAACTCCACTTATAAAAACAATCGCTTTTTCTCTCTTTATTTTCGTTGTTGGTTACAAAGTGGGACCACAACTTTTTAAAAGTCTAAAAAAAAATGGTGCCGCATATATTATTTTAACTATTTTTTTTGTAATCGTTACACTTGCAACAGCACTAATATTGTCAAAACTATTTGGCTTTGATCAAGGAACAACGGCCGGATTATTAAGTGGGTCACTTACACAATCGTCTGTCATGGGAACAGCAGAAGATGCAATACGAGCACTATCGATATCTGGAACACAACATAAACTCCTTATTTCTAATATTGCCATAGCATATGCAATGACATACATCTTTGGATTTGCTGGCGTTATTATTTTT
>Ga0114925_10000760_pt1 | contig 15043 bp, 34 predicted proteins | sample SumtaG_2_FD_87287 | JGI IMG/M metagenome (GOLD analysis project Ga0114925, IMG submission 87287) | Deep subsurface microbial communities from Indian Ocean to uncover new lineages of life (NeLLi) - Sumatra_00607 metaG | ecosystem: Environmental > Aquatic > Marine > Oceanic > Sediment | place... | reverse complement strand
GAGTTCAACTACAACAACCATCCGATTGAATCAGAGAATTGGATTGTAGTCCACAACGGAGTTGTTAGTACTCTCAAAGACTTTGATGACTACAAGTATACATCCGACACAGACACAGAGAATATCGTAGCGTACATCGAGAGGTACGGGTTAGTCAAGGGATTGGCTAAGATACCAAGTGGAGCGTCAATCATCCTTAAGAAGAAGGATGAAGACAACACCATCTATGTATGGAGAACCTCCACAGGGGATATGTCTCTCGCCTTAGATGTTACACACGAGACTATCTACATCTGTTCAGGTGATAGGTATATGAAACAAAGCGTGACTACAAAGTTTAGTGAACCTAAAAGGTTCAATGGTCTATTCGATGTGATGGATAGAATCATACGCTTATCAGAACCAGCGAGTAGAGAGTTATGGAAGATTACATACAAGGACAGCCAGCTAGAAACAACACACATGGCTACTGTTCCTGTTACTACCTTAGCCCCTGCTGCTAAGCCAGCAGAGGGTGACCCGATAGCTAACGTTGGATGGGGTAAGCTACGTCCTGGGGTTCTGGAAGGTAGGAAGGTAGTGAAGAAGCCAGTAAAGAATACTACGAATTATATACCTGCCAACGGTAGTTTAAACAAGTCGTTGATAAAAGGTAGGACTGCTACTGCTCAATCATTGTACATGGCAGGAGATATTGTCCAACTAACCAGAGACATTGGTCCTCTGGATGCGGTGTACGCTACTGATGGTAACGTGGTAGAAGAGATGGCTACTGGTACACAGCTTAAGATCAAGAAGCTTTTGAAGAATGATCGGCTAGGTGTGTACGACAGAAGCGACAGGCTTTATGTGATTGAGACGGACATGATTAAAACCACAAGCAATCCCTCATGTATGGGGATAATGTTAGGTGCAGACCCAGACAAGTGTACTGATTGTTTCTTCTTCGATGCGTGTGAGTTATTCTACATGACGCTCAACGATGTCGATGTAGAGAAACCATCATGTGTGGGAACATTCGAAGCAGACGACAAAGACTGCATGGCTTGTGAGTTCATAGCCTATTGTATCAACCGAACATGGAACAACGTTGATATAGTGGACGCAGAGTACTCAGAGCTAAAGGAGTTACAAGAAAATGCACCGTAACTATATAATGATACTCACCCATAGTGGTGAGTTTGTAGACTATGGTTTTATCAACGGATTAGAAATGGTTGAGAGTAGGTACAGCAACCATTGGTTCCCCTCTTTGAAGCTACTCACTGTAGGTGGCGAGAACCTAGAGGGATGGAGGCACATGGTTAGACCACACACTCCTAACCTCCAACTAACATGGTTACAAACGTGCCAGTTAGACTTATAGGAATAGGAGATAGAGTTAAGATAAAAGGAATGATGCTAGGGAATGAGATAGACCCTATAGTGTCACAATATCTAGGGTGCTATGGTACGGTTATAACTACTGATGAAGATATCATGCACGCTGTACTGTTAGATAAATACATTGAAAATGGAGAGATGGTCTTCTTGTCCTCTGAGTTAGAACTTATACAGGCACAAGCAATCATCGTTACTCCAAACAAAGGAGGTGAGGTCAGCAATATGTATCAACCAATAACACCACAATACATACTTGCACTACCAAGCTTATCAGTCTACGAGAAGCTGTGCTACTTCATCGTTCACTTCGAAAACCCTGCCGACTACAGTATCATCATGGAGTATGCAGGAGTAACGAAAGAGTTTGCACAGACAGTCATAAGGAAACTGATAGCAGAGAACCTTGTGGTAGAGTCCAACAACAACACAGGACTCTTCTTCGCTCAGTACAACATCATGCCAACAGAGAAGAAGAAGAAGGAGAAGGAAGAGAAGACTACGATCTCTGAAGCAGACAAAGACCTTCTTCTTTTCCAACAAGCACTAGAGGTGTACTACCATAGTAAAGGTGCTAACCATAAGATATCTAAGAATGGTAGAAAGTTTATAGCTAAGGCTGTCTACTTCCTCGAAGGACAGTGGTCTAATAGAAAGAAGCTAGATGTCTTAAGAGAATTTGAGGTGAGGGAAGACCTCTACTTAGCGTACATAGAGTACGCCTTTAATGGTGTAGCTAAGGAAGACCTCAACCAACTTAAGAGGCTAACATACTCAGGTACTAAGAGAGGATGGACAGTATCATTGTCTAAGCCTACATACAGATTCCAGCCTGAGTTAACTGCTAGGACGTTCGATGATGTACACTTCTATGGTGTGAAGAAGTCAGACATACCTAAGAACGTGGAGAAGAGTGGGTATTGGGCTACCTATAAGATATTCCTTGGTAGCAGGTGGACAGAAGGTACGTACCCTGTTTCTAAGAATGTCCTCTATGCCCTTGAGATGGTTATCATCTTCTGTCTGTTCCGTAAGGCTAAGCCTGATGGGGTAGAGATAGGGATGCTGATAAACATACACGGTAAGTATCTGAAAGAATATAAGAGAGCCGTAGCGTGTAGGAAGCTGGACAACCTAGCTGACTTCGTAACGCAAGGTGAAAAGAAGAGTGACATATGCTATGATTGTTTGAAGAACGATACATGCCCAACGTATAATTCCTCAGCTATCGTGGTTAACTGCACACAAAAGGTATTGGCTAATGGCGAATAATGTACACCCTTACACTGACTTGGTAGCAAAATATAGCAAAACCTACTACAGGAGAATGTCTGATCTCTTTGAACTAGAAGACATAGCACAAGAGTTGTGGCTTCTACTGTTAGATATACAAAACAAAGGCTCATATAAAGCAGAGAAGGGAGCAAAAGAAACTACGTTCCTAATTTCTTGTATCAGAAATCATATGATTAATCTGATTATAAAAGAAGTTAGAGAGAGACGAACCGTATTTGCTTATGAGCCTAGCGAGAACACTGAGGCAGCAGACGAGATCAACACTCCTGAATCATTGGTTATCACGAAACAAATAATAGGAAGACTACAAGTAAAGATGGAAAAGATTAAGCATGCAGATTTTGTGGTGCAACACATGGGTACTCATTCTGTCAGAGAAATTGCTGACTTAGCAAAACAAGAAGGTATTAAGATACGCAAGAGTACTGTTCATAATGTGGTGCAAAAGATAAGAAAAATGGTAGAGCAGAATATTTTAAAATAAAACATGGACAAAACAGGGGTAGAGTTTGTCTTATAAAGAAGTAATTAAGGAGGGAATTTTATGAGTGCTCCACCCAACGGTTATTTAGGTACAGAGCCATTGTATGCTGAGGGTGATGCTGTTTATTATTTCCCAACTGACTACTGGAAGGCTACACGAGGAATGTGGTTTGATTTAGAAATGAGGAAAGGCATCGTAGAACAGGTGATGCCAGCATCCTTCTTCTACAATCAAGATAACAAACACCACCCTTTCAAGTATAGTGTTCTCTTCGAAGGACAAGAGAGACCACTTACTCCTGCTGCTGAGAATGTACATCTATTCCAAGCAGAACACGTGTGGGAGTTGTGATGGGAGAGCTAACAAGAACAGAACTTGCAGACATGATAGACGACGAAAGTATAATAGGTAAGTGTGTTGAGTTCATCTACGCTGATGGACCTAACAGTAAGTACCCTCTGTACATGGAGTTTACAGGGTACTCTGACCCATTCGGATACAATAGTGAACACGTTAACTATAACCTCACGAACCCTAACACAGAAAAGTATGTAGAAACACAAGGGTTTACCTTTAACAAGGCTGAGTTTATAACTAACCTACTGCAAGGTGAAAATAGATTAGAGAGTATGACGATTGTAGATAACAGCAAGGAACCAGAGTGGACGCTATGAACCACCAACGTATAGTAGTAGAAGACATAGTAGCAAGAGAGTATGTCGATAGCCTTATCCAGATAAGAGATAGGGTTAGGATAGCGTGGAGTTTAGACGACCACTACTGTCAAGCATGTGATTATAGTATAGGTATGGACGATGACATGTGGGAAGAAGAAGGGTGCGTCGTTCATGTAGATAAGATATCAGATGAATTTAATCCTACGTGTGGTGCAAAGGTATTCGTATCAGACAGTTGGATATGGTCTACTTGTTGGATAGATAGATTCCTTCCAACAGAACCACCGAGGCAAACATGGGCGATCTAGCAATAGGAACTATCGTTCGTAGAGACTGTGAAGGAACGATAGGACATGATAGTATTGGTGAGATTTATCAAGTCTCTCCCACATGCTATTGGGTTAAGATAATAGAAGGTAGGAATAGAATGGAAGGGTGGAGGACTGACGCTTGGGCTAAGAGTTGGTGTGAACCTATTGTTTCAGCAGACCAAGCACCAGCATGGGAGGTGTAACATGCCTACCTCACATTTACCACTACATTACGATTCAGGGATAAAGATAGGTGACGATGTTCTGATACGTACAAGACAACGAGTATATCATAAGATATATGCAACTGGAGGTATGTCATTCTTCTTTGGTATCACTCGTTTTAGTGAATACGATGGTATGGTGGGTAGAGTGACAAGGAAAGATAGACAAACCTACATAGGTAGGACATATGAAACTTTCCAACTCGCAGGGATACCTTATGTATTCCCACCGTGGCTAGTTAAAAAGGTACTTACTAAACCCTCATGGGAGGTCTAATGAAACGATTCTTATTGATTGCATTAGCAACAATGTTTATAGGGTGCGCAAGCATTCCTGTAGTAAAGGAAGATATCTGCGATCAGATATCACAGAATATTAAGACAGAGATCACCGTACTACATAGCGAGAAGGATTGGGAAATCTACTTCGTGGGTGTAGGCGGTAAGCTAGCATATAATATGAAGGTAGGCTCGAACGAATGTGTCGAGGTGAATGTACTTCACGCTCCTACCAATCAAGAACTTAAAGGATACTACTGTATGGAAAAGAAATCAGAAGGTTGGTATACAGTAGAGACTATGTGTGAGTACACTCAAGGCGAAGTCACCGCTAGAAGTATCGGTGTCGCTAGGAAGTTGACTCGCTAATGACCAAGAAGGAAGAACAGCGAGTACGGGATAAGCTACATGATGTGTTCAAGTGGCTGTACACCGTAGAGGACATTGACACAACGGAAGTTGTAGAATATACTATTGCCAACGCTAGTGATATAATGGATGGAGCTATTGAAGAGTTCCATGACTTCCTAGAATGGGAATAGTTAACATTCAAGAAGCGATGTATTCACGTATAGTGACGATTGATCGCACACTCAATGAATGTTGGGAGTCTTTAGCCCTCTCGACTAGAAAATAGGGGGTAGTTACTTATGGATATCAGCGTAGGAGATTCATACAGAGTAGTAAGCCCATTCAATCAATCAGGAGAAGTCTTTGAGATTGATACTGTATTCACCGTACGGTGGAGTGGGTCAGGGAGTCAGGTAGGATGTGAATTCGATGAAGAACTATCACCCGCTTTCCATACATGCGGAGGTGAAGTTCAATCTGGATTCGGATTCTGGATATATCGTTATCTTATCCAAGAACACTGTCTTCCTGATTTGAATGTGTCTAAACCTACATGGGTACTTTAAGTGGCGTGTTTCTGAAGGTAGTGCCAAGCACCAGTGGAGCCTCTGTACTGTGAGGTGGTAAGCGACTATCGACAGGAACGGACATAGGTAGTAAAAGATTGAGTCTCTCAACAATCCCACCCACGGGAGGCAAGGATAGAGAGCTATCGTTAGATGTAAGCCTAACTCATTACACTAGTATTGGTTACTTGATACTATATATGGGTGGGCTACAGTTATGAGAAAAAAGGAGAGAGAATGTATATTATATACAATGAAGAGAACTACATAGAGTTTGAGGTAGACGGTGTGGTATGGGGTTATGTCAATGATGACTTAGATGTACGACCAGTAGCCTCAGAGCCAATGCCTGTATTCTTAACTCAAGATCACGAAAAGTTTCCCTATGCTTATTGGGCATGGGATAGCTAGAAGGAGGTAAGATGCCTGAGACAGAATCAGAAAGATACTACCGTAGGAAGAACATGGATAGAGAGAGTAGTGCTATGCTATGGGATGCAGTTGGACAGAGTATTATAGCAGTAGGGATGCCTATGTGCTCACTGTTAGGTTTCGTAGGTGGGCTGTCTCTTTTCATAGACCTACCCTTTGTAGCTTGGGCAGGGATAGGAACAGTACTACTTATATTATTGTTTGAGTTCTGGACTAAGAAGGTGATGCGTGAGTGGTAAGAAACCTTTTAAACCTATGGTAAGGACAGTATACGATTGGACAGACCTTCTCTTCCTAGGTGAAGAGATGGGATACAATTGGAATAAAACACACGACCTTATGGATTTCTGCAATGCAAGGATGTGGAACGACAGCACGCACGGTGTCTTCTTAGTAGAGTTAGATGACATCGAGAACGAGTGTGCACGTAAGATCATGCGAGAATTCTTTGAGCGTGTAGGGAATCCAGAACTAGTGGAGTTTGCCGCATGAAGAAACTACTACAAGTGTTTGATTACTATGATATGCCTAATGAATATCAAGTAGAGTTAGCTTGCTTCTTTGAAGCATCTAGTGATTCGTATCATAGATGGTATCCTCATTACGAATGGGATTATCCTGACGCTGACCTCAAGGCAGGTGTTAACACTTGGCTACGAGAGAAGGGGAAGATGGAAGGCGAAGGAGACAGATACTTCTATGTACTTATAAGGATACACTGGTAAGGAGGTTATATGAGATACAAACATAAGTTCTTATGTGAGAAGTGTCTAACAACATTCCTCATGTTCGGTAGTTTTAGGACTACCTTTGTACCTAACTGCAACTCGTGTAATGCGAGTGCAAAAAACATTAAAGAAATGGGTACTGTACGTGAAGATGTATATGAAGTTAATTTCTCGTGGGAAGTGAGAGCATACTCACATGACGAGGCGTTAGAGCTAGCAAAGAAGAGAGGATTAAAAGATTGGGATGGACAAGGCAGTAGGAGGATGCCACATGCTTATAATTAATGTTACAAACGATGACACAGGTAACGAACTCATAGGCAACTATGACTACAAGGTATTGATTAATAAGAAAGTAATAGCTAAAGGTAGGATAGAAGGCTACGAGAGGAAATCACACTGGTTTACTTTGATTAGGCAACTACTGTACAATGCGTACAGGGGTATGTGATGGTTGTAACACCTTGGGATGCTTTCTTAGTAGGAGATAGGGTGGTCTATACAGGAACCTACTCTCCAGAAAGAATAGGGTCATTTGGTACAGTGGTCAAACATAAGAAATACACTGATACGCCTAATCACCCTGCGAATATAAATGTGCTATGGGATGACGGTGAACAATTTATGGGTGTATTCCCTGAGAACATCTCACATCTTAACAGGAAAGCGGAGTGGGAAGTATGATACCCGATGGTGCAAGAGTAGAGTACCACGGTAAAGGGATGATGTTATCAAACCATAGACTAGGACAATTCGGTACAGTAGTATCATCTTATAAAAAGTATAGCCACACGTTCGGTGAGAAGATACAAGTGGTGAAGGTACAGTGGGATAACTCAGGTGAACAGTCGGTCTTCGCTAACAACGTAGATAGGATAGAAACCGAACCGACATGGGAGGTATAGATGTTTCAAGTAGGACAGTTCTTTAAGCATGCTGAAACAGGTGAGTTGTACCTACTAGTAAACATAGGTCGTTGTCCTATGCTGGTAGGAGTACAGTCAGGTAACCGATGGTCTGACTCTCATGTAGATAAGTTCTTCCCTGAAGGCTTTACAATAAGAAACGAAGAACAATGGAATTGGGTTACAGCAGACCAGCCTTTTAAGTTTACTCCTGTTGATGTACGAATAGATGGATTAGTTATCACACCAGATTGGGAGGCATAATGCAAAAAGCTAATGTTCTAGTAAGGTTTAAGGCAGACACAGGTAAGTTCATGGCAGTTGTGATAATATCCTTAAACAGGAAACTGATGTTTGAACTTAAAGAAAAATATAATGAACAATACCCTGACTTCCGTTATGAAGTATTTTGGCCGGAGTTATCCATACTAGGAGAAACGTAATGGAAACAAAGTATTGGTGTTACACGTGTGCATTAGCAAACGGTAAGACTAAGATAAGTTGGGAAGATGAAATAGATATACATCTTAATTACTGCTCAGGTTGTAACGTACATGGATTCGTTATCACCTGCTATAGCAAGGAGGTGTAATGGAAAAATTAGTAATATGGTATAGTGTACATAATGGTGGTGATGGTAGTGCTTACCCTGTACTCATGGAGTCAGAGAAACAAGCAGAGATAGATCAACGTAACCAAGATGAAGGATGGGGTGAGCCTTGTTATGGGGATATTGTGGTTACATCAGCCACACCTATGTCCGTGACAAGTCACGTACTCACAATAGATGAACAACTCAGAGAACTGGAAGATGAATACAACTCTGACTACCTACAAGAGTATAAAAAGAAGGGTGAATACAAAGGATGGTGGATGCGGTTAGAACGACACATCGCTGCCCTTAAGGAGTTGAAGGATGGGGGATAGTAGCTACGTAAGACTATGTGAGAAGTGTGGTAACCAATTCTATGCAAAGTACTTTGATAAACCGAAGTGCTTAAGGTGTTGGAAGGAGGATAGAGATGGCGAAGAATAAGAGTATGCATGATCTAGGACACAAGCGTATCTGGGAGTTGTTACAAAAAGCCACTAGGATAGCTGAACGAGCTAAAGCAGAACCTACCCTAAAGGTAAGCAGAGAACAACTACGCAGACAGATCAAGGAACACCTAGGAGCAGCAATCGAATGGATTACTGCGATGGATAGCATAGACAGGGGGTATTGATGCCTACGTATCGGGTAACGATTGAAGAAGAGTTCGAAGATGTAATCGAAGAGATATGGCGTTCTTACCGTTCAGCTACTCAGTCAAGGATAATGGAAATAGAAGCTGAGAATGAAGAGCAAGCTGAAGACTTAGTCATGGCTGGTGAGGGAGAGACTATCTCAGAAGATTGGGATTATGGTGACTCCGTTGACAGTGAGTATTGGGAAGCAGGAGACACAATAGATAGTCACCATGTTGATATTAGAGTATCGAATACCTCTACAATAGAAGAGGCTGAAAGTCAAGCAGAAGCATCAAGGCAACAGTATGCAGAAATGTTAGCACAATCTCGTGCGCAACACGCAGCATGGATGAAGTCTAAAGTATACGGTAATGCTCCTGCTGTTACTGACAGTCCAGCTTGGAAAATATAATGCATAGAGATATCGTAGCAGACAACCCAAAGATAGGGATGAAGTTTATGTATCATCGAAGGGACGGGTTGTGGTTCTTTAAAATTGTTAGTATATCTGATGAATATATAAGGTACGACTACAAGTACTACAAAGGTGGTAAGGCTAGAAAGAGTATAGAACTAGAGGAACTGGTACATTGGTGTGACCGAGAGTGTAGAGTAGGTTGGGCTAGTGGTTCTTCTAACCACATTGATAGATGGAAAGTCTTTATCACTTCTGGTTCAGAAGGTTCAGACTTCCCTGTCATTAGAGTGATACTTGTAGATAATCTAAGCAACCCAACGTGGGAGGTGTAATATGCCAAACAGACCTTTGCAGTTTACCGCACAGGCTCCTACTAATGACAGAGAATACTTTGAATGTCCTGAGTGTAGTAGTGGTCGCTTAGAGGAAGTGTCACGAGCCGTACAATACTCAGAGATTCCATGTTTCTACCAAGGAGAGGTAGACTATGGTGACTCAGAAACAGAGTACATGGATGCTATAAGAATACAATGCGCACACTGTGGGTTTGAGGTATGTGAAGGATTCCAACTTAACCTATTCTCGTACTGTCTAGAACGTGGATGGATTAAAGGTAGAGGTCCAGAAGAAGATGGACCTGCTGCTAATTGGGAGGTATAAATGGATTTACTTAGCCCACCTGTAGGTGCTATTATAGACTACACATATGGACAACATGATGGGTGGATAGAGGTACTTACTGTAGGTCCACACAAAATAATATTTAATGATAACTACAAACACCTACTCGACCATAAAATATCCTTCCATTGGAGTACGTGGAAGATACACTTAGAGAGTACGTTAGAGGACGTACGGTTTAGAACTCTAAAACACAGCACATGGGAGGTATGATGAAAATTAAAGTTAAGCAAATAACAAAGGAAGATACACGTACTGAGATTTTTATAACACCAGACGACGCTATACAATTAATACAAGGGCTAGCGTCAGGGGTTAGGGCTTGCACCTTAGCTGGATGGAATAGTTATAATTGTGGTTACTTCAAACAAGATAAATTCAATAGCATTATGCTATTCGTGACTAAAGAATGATTTGTTATATTGTAAAAGTACTTGCATACTTCTGGCTATTCATCTCTGTGTTAGCAGGGATACTCACAGGAGTACAGTACGTATGGAATCATATTCAATGGATTGCATAAGGAGGTGCAATGAGAGTAAAGACTAAAGACTTAGTTAATAATGTCCTTACTAAATTCGTAAGGATAAATAAGCTTGCACAGTCTTACGCTTCTGATATACCTCTATGGTCTTCAATCATCTTTGATGCAGAGAACGACAGACTCTTGTATCTTGGGTGGCGATTCAATGTAGAGGTGCCGTATCCAGAGGTGGTAGGAGAGAAGCAATCGTTCATTGTAAACTTTGAGCGGTTCCTGCAAGCAATGAAACTCAGCAAGAACCCTAGTGTTACAGTAGAGGATGACTTGGTGATTGTGCGAGGTGACAGGACTACATGGGAACTGAACGATCTGGACTTGGACTATACTAATTACTTAGTACCAACACCAGAGAACCTAGAGAGACGAGCAGTACCAGAAACTATCAACAGAGACATGAAGTTCTGCACACTGGCAGCATCAAAGGACAAGATGGACTACACTAAGTACGGGGTAGTCTTCGCACAAGATATGTTGCTGGCACAGGATTCTAATACATCCATTGCGCTTGCTGAAACAGAAGGAATAGTAGACATACCAGTATTGTTAAACCTAGCGTGGTGTACAATACTTGAGAAGTTAGGGAGTATCACAACCATAGGACAAGAGGACGTAGGACAGCAGAACGCTCATATGTTCATTGAAACGAATGAAGGGTTCAAGCTGACCATACCTACTATGAAAATGCATCCTAACCCTAGCATCAAGCCATACTTAGATTCATTAGAGGCACACTATGATCTATTAATTAACCTTAACATTGTGAAGAAGCTAGATATAACAACAGACACAGCGTACAAGTTCGCCACCGTATACTCAGAGGATGACAACGTAGTCCTCGAAAGCAATAGCAGGTCGAAGGGCAGGACAGTCATACCTGTATGCGAGGGTTCCCTAGGGGGAGAAAGCACAACGATTGCGCTGACTCAATTGAAGAAGATAGCTGAGACAACTGGTAAGCTGTTACTCGATCTTGATAACATGGTTGGATTCACTAAGATAGAGGACGCAGGATACCTATACGCATTCGGGCTAGGCTAATGAGTGATATGTTTAAAGTAGGAGACGTAGTCGTTTACTGCCCACCTTACCCTGTAGATGGTAAGTGGCGAAGGTATCAACAGAATAAACAACAGTTCGTGGTGATACGTGGTAGTGAGGTTCTAGACGCTAGTGGAGAACCATACACAAACATTGTGGTAACGTATACGAATTACGCAGGGGTTCACCGTAGCGAGATACCCTACGGTAAGTCTTACCAACTATCAGTTAGGTCATTCTACCACCTGATACCACAGAACCCAACGTGGGAGGTATAAATGATTATCATTTATATACTAGCAGGGATTGGAGTAATATCCTTAATTGTATTCGGCTTGTTTATATGGACAGTACTTAGGCTGAGATACGAGAGCGAGAGAGGTGCGATGTAATGTTATGCTTCTGTGGTGAGTGTCCGAACGATACACCAAGGGTAGAGGAATATGATTTCTGGTGCACCCGTTGTGCAGGAGAGTTAGGAATCAAACAAGGAACATGGGAAGACGACTTAGACTTACACAACTACTACTGCACTGGCTGTGGTAGGCATAAGTGGGTGATTTCTATAAGAAAAGAGGGTGAATGTACGACAAAAAATACTTGAATAAGGTACGACATAATGAGGAAGTACCTCTCAAGATACCCAAAGACTTTAAGTTTGTCAAAGAACCGTATAGACATCAGGTAGTCACGTTCATGTATGGCTTACACCATAAGGACTTAGCGATACTGTCCACTATGGGTACTGGTAAGACATACTGTGCGATTAATATAGCTAGGTACTGGATGCAGCAAAACGAGGCAAAGCGTGTGCTTGTAGTCAGTCCTACCTCGGTTCTAACAAATTGGGTTGACGAGGTACATATGTTTTCTAATAGGAAAGCAATAGCGTTGCATCACCCTGTTAGAGAGAAACGATTAGCACTGTTCAAACAACCAGCAGACTTCTACATCATAAACTTTGAAGCAACGAGAAGGTTTATGAAGCAGATACTTAAGCTTGGTCCTGATATTGTTATCTTTGACGAGAGTTCAAGGATAGCTAATCCTAATGCACAACAGACGAAGGCATGCATTGAGATAGCAGGACACGCCAAGTACAGGTATATTCTTAATGGTACACCTATAGCCAACAAGCCCTTAGACTTATGGAGTCAGTTCTATGTGCTTGACTTTGGTGAGACTCTGTACGCTAAGTACAAGACGTTTAGGAAAGCCTACTTCTATAGGTTCTCATTTAAAACGTCAGGTAGGTGGGTCAGTGTCTACAAAATATCTAATAAAGAAACCTTGCAACAGCTAGGTGAAGAGATAGACACAATATCTATTAGGTACACCAAGGAAGAGTGTATCAAGGATATGCCAGAGAAAACATACCACACTAGGACTATCAAGTTAGCTAAGTCTGCGAAGACGTTGTATGAAGAGATGTATAACAACGCCAAGCTTGAGATAGCACAGCTAGGGCAGAACATCACAGCAGAAATCATGCTGACTAAGTTTGTTAAAGCCTTACAGATTACATCTGGTTATCTCAAGACAGACGAGGGAAACTATATAGAACTTAAGTCTAACCCTAAGCTTGAAGAGTTAAAGAATATAGTTAACGAGGTTGTGCCAGAGAGTGCGATGGTGATATGGTGTAAGTACCTACACACTATCAAAATGGTACAGGATATGCTAGACAATATGCACCTAGACTACTTGACTATTAAAGGAGACGTAACAGATAAGAGTGCTGTTGCAAAGATATTCCAAACGACTAGCATCGAAGAGTTTCCTATCATCATATGTCAAATAAGAAGTGGTGGTGTGGGTATCAATCTTCACAAGGCTAGCTATGCTGTCTTCGTTGAGAACGAATGGAGACTACAAGATAGATATCAAGCAGAGGATAGAATCCACCGCATAGGTCAGAAGAAAGTATGCACTTATATAGACCTAGTCGTTGATGGTACGATTGATAAGCAGGTAGTTGACTCTATTAAAAAGAATAACGACGTAGCAGAGTATGTGTTACGGAACGTATCATAGGAGGTGTAATTGGATATATCTAAATGGTTCCTGAAGAACTTGGGAGTACTCAGAGGATTATATAGAGCATGGTATGTGATATGGCAGGGAGTCATAGCATCCATTGCTTTAATGTGGCTAACAATGGTTGGGTTCGTACTATGTAAAGTACCACCGTTGGATACCCTACCAAAAATATTACCCATGTACCTAACGATGGGTCTTGGGATTGTTATATTTATAGCGTCGATAATAGGACTAGTGATAGTAGGCTGTGTGCTTACTGAGAACTGGTGGAAGTGGACAAAGCGTTCCATCTTCAAGAAGGTACGCAACATGACATGGGATTTAGAATATAATGTACAAAATGCTAAGCAATTAGTATACGAACAAGAAGTAAGAGATAGAGAGAAGCTATCCGAACTAAAGAACGCAGCGTGGGAGTTGTAAATGGTAGCTCTTGGACAACTATGGCAACACAAGACAATGGAGTGGCTAAAGATAAGATGCATGGGATACCGTGACTCTCCTTCGGAGATGATACAGTTCAGGGTGGAAAATCATTCAGACCACAGTGTACACGGTGTGGACATAGATTTTGAGGCTGATTATGTTACAAGTAATTATAATATGATACAACATGGGTTAGACAGCCCATCATGGGAGGTGTAAATGTACATACCTTGGTTATGGAAAAGAAAGAGTAAAAGCAGAGATCAGCACATACCGTTTAAGAATAAGTGGAAGGTATACTGTAATAACTGTGAGTATTTCTTCAAGAAACTTAATGATATGTACTATATGAATAGAGAAGCATTTCCATGTCCTAACCCTGTACCTATACAGAACAGACAATCACACTACAAACATCATGTAACGTGTAGTCACCCAGAAAACCTAAAAGAAATTGTGACACACCGTGATTGCTTTGACGAGGTGAGGGTATCGACTCATACAAACGTACGATCACCTAGGAATAATAACATGAAGAACGATTGTCATTGGTTCAAAGCCAAGGGCGAAGTCGAAGCTGATTGGGAGAAGTAATGCTAACACCACGACAACTAAAAGAGAGATATCTATCTGGAGAGAACATCAGTCAGATTCTCCGAGAGATGAAGGCTCAGCAACTCAATGATGAAGAGATCATTGAAACATCATACGACATACAGACAGGATTGTATGTTGATATGATGCAGATCAAAGAGAAAGCTGAGAAGAGAGAAGAACTAACCAAGGAGATAGCTGACACTATCAACGATCTAGGTGTGAAACTCCAAACGATAATGGAACCGGGAGTAGGAGAAGCGACAACCCTTTCAGGAGTACTGAATGGACTTGATGTAGATGTTAGTTCTTATGCGTTCGACATATCATGGTCACGAGTAGCGTACTCAAGGCTATGGTTAGCTAGTGCTGGTGTGACCTTACCTGAGAGGATTAAGTTGTTCACAGCCAGTATGCTGAATATACCACTACCGACTAG
>Ga0114925_10000759_pt1 | contig 15053 bp, 12 predicted proteins | sample SumtaG_2_FD_87287 | JGI IMG/M metagenome (GOLD analysis project Ga0114925, IMG submission 87287) | Deep subsurface microbial communities from Indian Ocean to uncover new lineages of life (NeLLi) - Sumatra_00607 metaG | ecosystem: Environmental > Aquatic > Marine > Oceanic > Sediment | place... | reverse complement strand
GTGCGTTGCTTGGAAGATCTCTGAGAATGTCTGAGCAGATGAAACAGACGTGCTGCAGTCTTTCGACTTTTGTCGCCATCGTTCTGATCGCGGTTTCGGGTGTAATTGAAGACTAATTTCATTGTTCTAAAATTCTTTAAACAATAATGTGTAAAGAAAAATGTTTTATCATTGGCTTCATAAAAGTAACAAAAAAATCAGACCAGTTAAAATAGTACCCAAAGCACCTATCACAAAGACTTCACAACAACAGAAGATTTGCTTATTTTAGATGTCACGCCAGCTGGCACTTCCCCGTCCGTATCATCATAATGCGCTCTAACTCTTGCTTTGTTTAAAGGTCTTATGGCTGGTAACAAATAATCTTCCGGAGTTAATTCTTCGCGATAGGTAAAAGTAACTCCTGGTTCTCTAACACTAACAGTACCGTTAGAAACTCTAATTGCGGAGCCAGGAGTTACTTCATTTCTGACTCTTTGTTTTAGTTGTTCGATTATTTTTTCCATTTTCTTGGCTTCAACAAGCGCAGCGCATACTTGTTCGATATTCCATGTTTGAATTTTATCAGATGTTATTCCTGTAAGGCTATTCATTTTCTTGTATCATTTGTGATATAAGAATTTCATTTTGTTCTTCTTTTTTTACTTTTTTGAGTTTCTGAAGTTTTATTTTGTTTTTCGTATTTTTCAATAACCTTTAAAAGTCTCTTTGTGACGTTATTATTAGGCGCTGGCATTTCTGAATTTCCACATTGTGTCATTTCTGTGCAAATTTTACAAGTGCAAGAAGATTCAACAAAATTATCTTTGTCTTCGGTGATTATGACTTTGCGTGATGACATTTATTTAAAATTATGTGTTTTTAATTTCATTAATACTCCTCTTCATCATCATTTTCGCTTCCAAAATCAGAATCATTTAAAATATCATCAATATCTTCGGCCGCTGATTCGTACTCAATTTCATTTCCATCGCTGTCTAGCATAACTTCTACTTCCTCGTACTCAACTTCCTCATCGCCATCTTCTTCCTCTACTTCCTCGTACTCAACTTCCTCATCGCCATCTTCTTCCTCTACTTCTTCGTACTCTACTTCCTCTTCCTCTTCCTCTTCCTCATCATCGACCACTTCTTCGTACTCTACTTCCTCATCGCCATCTTCTTCCTCTTCTTCCTCTACTACTTCCTCATCGCCATCTTCTTCCTCTTCTTCCTCTTCCTCTTTCTCTTCGTCATCTTTGCCTTCTACTTCTTCCAAATTACCTTTCAAAGCTTCGCCCACCATTTCTTCAATATCTTTTTCTGTTTCATTTTCTCTGGCATCTCCCTTTTGCATTTTAGCCCCTCTTTTAAGTCTAGCTTGATTGACCTCCTCTTCTTCATCCGCCAAAAGATTTTCAAGTCTTGCTTCTTCTGCTTTTGTTCGTTTTACATTAAGATTATCGGGCATTTCGTAAGCAAACCTAAATTTATTACAAAGTTCAATGTCTTCTTTTGTCAAAGGTTGATTACCTTCTCCTTCGATATATTTTGCGAAAACTTTTTTAGTATCCGGGTTAAAAACAAGTTTAGAATCTTCGTGCATATATTCCCCGTTGCTATTTTTTGAAATTTTTAACGAAGGTGGTTTAACTTTCTTGACAACATCTTTCTCTTTTGTTGTAAAGCTTTTTGATTTTTTCTTTGGACTCTTTCTAACAGGACTTTTAACCTCTTTGTCATCGACTTTTCTACCCAGCAATCTTTCAAGAAGATCATTCTTCTTACCACTCACTTTGAGTCCTCGGGTTTTGCATAAAGCCTTTAATTCTGCTACCTTCATAGATAGTATATCCGTAGTACTAACCTCAATTTCTTGTGTTTCAACCTTTTGAGGTTTGATATTCTGTAAATTTTCAGACTTTTCATTGCTGTAGAGTTCCCATAATTCGTCAAAGGGAATGCCATATCTGCTCACCACAGCTTTGAATAAGTCTGTTGCAAGATTATCCGAAAAACTTTTGTATTTATCTGAAATGCTTGTCATATTTGTTGTTTAGACTCGTATAGTATTAAATCAATTTTCTCAAATTATAATAAATGAGTATTTTATTTTTCATTCTTTTGACCCTCGGGATAGCGGGTCTATTTTTTCTAGCAGTGTTTAATCCAATGGCTTCTAAACCAAAAACATTTAACAACGGATATACATGCGGATCAAAAGGATGTGAACAGGTCGAAAACGGTGATTATTCGAGCCTTGAAGCATGTCAAATAACATGTAAAAGTTATTTGAAAAAATCTGGGAAATGCGTAACGACCAATGGCGTGCCCTGGAACTCTTACGCATCAAAAGAATTATGTTTAGCTAGCAACTAGCTTTGATATATCTGAAAGACATCAAATTTTTAATTTCTGAACTAGATAGTTTTTTACTGCAATGAGAACATATATAAACCGTGGTTTCTTTTGCATTGAATGCGATATCTATTGTTTTACCTGTAATATTTTCACACGATACGCAAGGAAAAAACCAGCCACAAGTCGGTAAATTCTCCCAAATATAGCAAGTTCTTGAGTCATACCAATATCGCGTCATTTATCATAATTTTTATATTTAAAATTATGATATCTTGTATTTTTAATCCCAGTCTTCGTAAAATTCATCATCTTCATCTTCTAACTCAGAGTAATCTTCTGAATCTATCCCTGAATCATCTGAGGAATTGTCTGCGCTAGAGTTTGAAGATTTGTCAGAATCATCTGATTCTGAAATATCGCTCTCCTCTTCTATCGGATCCTCCGAATCATCGTCTGAATCTTCTATATCTTCATGAGATGAGATATCAGATTCACTCTCTTCGTCAGAGGATTTTTCCGATGAGCTAGGAGCAAATTCAATTAATTTTTGGGTAATACTAATCCACTTTTTTCTTATACGGTCTCGAGTAGAATATTTGTGGTTTAGCTGTGTGGCTAAATTTTTAATATTCATGATAGCTGGTTTTTTGTTCACCAGTATTGTTTCTTTTGGGTCAAGACCATCTTCTCCGTATACAAACTGTACAACATGACCATTTGCATTTCTAACAGTTCCATCTTGTTTAACCGCCAAGTCTTCAGCTACTTTAACAAGTTTACGTTGAATATACCCAGTCTTAGCTGTTTTCATAGCCGTATCTGTAACACCTTCACGACCAGTTATAGCATGGAACCAAGTTTGAGCAGGGGATAAACCTTCTAGGAAGTTACCTCTTACAAAACCCTTTGATTCGTATCTTACGTCCTGGGGTAAATCCCCAAAAGGATAATGAACTGTTGGTCTTTTTCCATGATTCAAATAAGGTTTGATTCGGGCTCCTGAAAAATTTTGTTGTCCCATAATTCCACCAATTTGACCTATATTAAAATAATCCCCTTTCGATCCAGATGTCACTGTTTTAACAAAATTGTTTTCTGGTGTAAGAGCATTTTTAGCCATTCTAAGACCAATATCCCTCGCTTTACTCAAAGCAGCGTTAATTTTAGCTTCTCTTATTAACGGATTGGCAGTTGTTTTCTCGGCTATATCCGCCTCCAACATATATCTTTCAACCGCCTCTGAAATAGCTTCTTTATTTGTAGCTATACAATCTTTGATACCAACGCTAAAACCTTCGTATAGTAACCAATTGTTGGTAACAAATTGTATGTTGTCTATGATTTCTAAAGCTTTACGAGCACTGTATTCTTTGGCTATTCTGCGTAAAATAGAATTATGACCACCTTTGAGGTCGGATTTAGTTAAGGCTCCTTCTATCATAACTCCCTGTTCTATCACAACAAAAGGTTCGTCGGGCACAGCATTATTTTTCTTGCGATAGAAAAAATCACCGGGTAAAATCATAGATATTAGACCTCTGCCAGAATAAGGGCCGGGTATATCTTTATTTTTCATCACCCTCGAAATTTTTCTTATTTTTTGCAATATCCAAGAAGTTTTCTCCCAGTTTTCGCCTTTACAACAAGCACAAAGTTGAAAAAATTGATGTTTAGGCATTAATCGATTGTCACAACTCATCAAATAAGCAGCCGATAACGAATCTTGTACAATTTTAATGTTTGTTTTCCCCGATTGAGCTGAAACTAATAAATGTTCTGGGTCCGATAATTCCATTAGTTCAACACGTGCCCTAAGATCTTGAGGTACATGTATATTCATTTCATCTCCGTCAAAATCAGCGTTAAAAGGAGAAGTCGTCGCAAGATTAAAACGAAAAGTTTTTCCTGGTAAAATTCTGACTCTATGTGCTATCATAGATCCTTGATGCAACGTAGGCTGTCTGTTAAATAATACAATATCTCCGTCCTGTAGTTGTCTTGCTACTTTATCCCCGATCTGGAGAGAAAAGACTTTTTGTTTTTCTTCAACTGTAGGAATTCTTTTTCCTTCCCTCTCGATGATGTCTCCTTTTATTAATTTAAAATGACTATCTTCTGGTGTAATAGTAATTCTTTTAGAACCTCTTAAAATTATGTCGTTGACACGAATTGGAGTACCTAATTTTCGGGTAGCATATTGCAAGTTGATTCTTGATTTACCACGGGTAACGGTGTTGCACTTTCCAGAGTCAACTAAATTTTGTATCTGATGAATATTATATTTGTTTACGTGAGTATCGACTGATAATGTTTTGGCAACATATGGCGGAATACCCAAAACACCTGTCGGCAATGTTGGATCAGCTCCAATAACAGTTCTGGCCGCTTGTTCTACTCTTTTACCCATAAGATTTCCCCTGACAATACCATCTTTCCCTGCTATTCTTTTTTTGATGCATTTGAAAGGTCTTCCATTTGTATGTTTTGCTTTGTTTTGACTGTTGTCGAATAAAGACTTAACACGAAATTTCAATGATTGCCAATATTTTGCAATTTTGTTTTGTGGCGTTTCTGGTTTGGATAAATGTGCATTGATTTTGCATATTTCAACATATTGAATTGTTAGATCATCATCACACATCATTCCATCTGCTGTCACCCATGGTCTGTCAACTGGTGGTAATACAGGCAAGGTTTTGATTATCAAGCTCTTTGGATGTACCATTTTTGGATCAAAACCTAGCAAACTAACCAACTCGTCATCCATGTTAGAAAAACATCTAGAAATGTCACTCGCTGACATCGGAATTTTAGTTTTGTCGCTATAAAGCATGTGATAAGTTGATTCTGTTGTCGAGAATTGTATCTTTGGTTGATAAGCTTTACAGTGCATGCAAATTTGAACTTTTTCACAGTTTTTGCAAATTCTTTCAAATCTTTTACGTCCTTTTAATTTTAAAATTTTTTGCATTTCAAGTAATTCTTTTGTTATTAACAGTTGGTTACAAGAAAAGCATAGCACACGTAACAATTGTAAGACGTGTTTATATTCCAATGGATGAACCAAAGGTCGAGCTAAATTAATATGTCCGAAATGTCCAGGACATTCTTTTGAGTTAAGTCCACAAGTTGGACAGTTTTTATGGGGATCCATGCTCCCAAGGCGTGGATCATATACAGTTCCTTCTGGATCTCCTGTTAATTTTGCTGAAGTTATCTCAGCAGCTGAAGCTTTTAAAATATCTTCGCTGCTCCATATTCCAAAATGAACTTCGCTAATGCAATTAGTGCTATCTGTATTCATCATCTATATCTTTGGATATAGATGTTTTAAATTCAGTTTTTACAAATTAGGTACAAAATCTTCGTCTTCAAAAACTATTGCTTCTCCTGCTTCCACATCATCTTGAATAGTTCTTAATCTTTTACCTTTCCATTTTACACCTCTGCCTGGCTCCCCCCAAGCTTTAGTAAAATATATCTGAACGTCATTTTTGACAGGTATATGATGTCCTGGCAAACTTTCTTTGAACCAATCTTTGAAAGCTCCATACATCTCCAATAACGACAATGATTTGCTTTCGTCGTCGATCGTGACTTCTTCGATAAATTGTCTGTAAATATCGTTTTTCTTTCGATAGCTTTCTGTCGCCATTTTGACTTTCGGAGGTTCTGGTTTTCTCTTCATATGTTTGCGATGTTCAAGCAAATAATAAGCAAAAGCTTCTACCATACCTGGAATTTTATCTTGGAAAGATCTATCTTTTGGAAATCTCTTTTCTTGCATTTGCTCATCGAACGTTTCGGGAGCATCATCACAAAAAGTTGATTCAAATGGAATAAGTCTAATACGATTCCACACAGCTTTGTCTCCGTAGGGAAGCTGTGGAGGTTCGTTGCAAATAAGAACTAGTTTAAACATCGGGGTAATTTCACCGCCTTCTTTAAACAAACCACGAGCAAAGAACGTATCATTACCAGAAAGTTCTTTCAAGATACCAATATTTATGACGTCCTTTTGATCTGGTTCCTGTAATACAGCAAACCTAACACCATTTCCAGCTCTAACCAATTCGGGACAAGCTGCGCTACTTTGCGTTCTTTTACCAACTATTAAAGCTGTTGGCAACTTAACCGAATACTGTCCAAGCATTTTCTCAAATAATATTTGTGTGATAGATTTTGCGTTGTCACCTTCACCTGACCAAACTTGTACTATTTTGCTATGATTTCCACCAACAAATACATCACTGGACGTATCTATGAAATATTCTCGCACACTCTTATCTGGGAAAACCTTTGTTATAAAATCTTTGATTCTGTTTAATTCGATTGAATCCTCTTCAAACCTTTTGTATTCAACAGCCATTTGTAAAGATATATAATCTTCAGGGCTACCTTCTCTGAAAGAATGAGTCCGTGTATCATAAACACCGTTTCTAAATCCTATCAAGTAAGGATTTTTGTTTAGTTTTCTGATGAAATCCCCATCATAAAAAACTTCCTTGCATTCTCGCATAACATTTCTTTTGTAAGGTGAGCTTTTCAAATTATTAACAATTTTCATAAGAGCTTTAATCCTTTGTTCAAACATAGCTTTTTCACCTGCATCAGCAGCTGATCCAAGTTTTGTAAATAATTCTTGGGAAAGACTGGTGTAATGATCCAAAATTTCTCCAGATATTTTTCGGCTCAAATACACACCTTCTTCTATTTCATGCCAGTGATGATTTGTAAATTGATACCAAATATTGTGTCGCATGCTAGCGCACACAAATTGTGTACCGTAAAGTTCATAAAGAGCTCTTGCGATATCATTATGAGACCCGTTCAATGATTGATGAATATATTTTTTCACTTGCTCGCATCTTAATTCATTATATAATTCAGGATTGTCAACACTTGCGAAATGTCTAAGCGTCCCTATAGACATGTCTTTTTTAACCATTCTATCCCATTGGGTGTGACATTCATCTTCATCATATTTTTCTCCGCACCTACTAGAGAAATCACACCAGATGTCTCTTGCTTCATCACACCCGTTACCTATGTTGTACAATACCCAGCCTATACGCATCCATTCATTACGATCTTCCGCTCGGTGAATTCCTAACATATTTACAAGTTTACGGATCATATCCTTATTTTCTTGGAAGTTTATATCTCGCACTTCCTCGCGAGTCTTTTTCTTTTTCTTTTTGAGCCTTGCATTGCCCGTGGGGTGTGCTAAACCCGCTTTGAGTTGACATATTTCCCTACCATAGGGAACAATACTCAATATTCTAGGTAAATAAAATACGACTTCTTTTTTCATTTCAATTTGTCTCTCGTCTTTGTCAAAAATTTTGTACTCTTTGAGACCTTGATCTAACGATATTTCTTGACATTGATCATTGTACATTTTTGTTACCAAATAAGGATCCTTGTCGGCGGCTTTTCTCCCGCCGTACATCAACCACGGAACCTTGCAATAACTAGTATCAATCAAACTAGCAGAATCACTAAATCCCAAATCTTCAAAGATCTTAGCTTTAGCAACAAGATCTTTGATCCGTGAAATCAAATGATTTTCCTGTTCTAATCTGTTCATAAACACGTAAGGAAAATGCAGGTGAAATCCATGTTTGGTATACGAGTCTCCATTCTTGATATCCAAATATGGCTTTTTCTGAAGCAAAATACAATATAAATGTTCCGGTTGCAAATCTTCCAAAATTTTCCTCAACACTTCCTGATAAAGTTCTATCAAACGTTTAACATGTGTCAAGGTATATATGGGAGAAGCTTCCGTCTCATCCTCTTCTAATTTTCTTTTAATGTCTACATCGACCAGTACTGGTATATACGGCTGAGGTTTTTCAGCTACTCCTGCTAGATTGCTGCTGTCAGCAACCACCTGAGAGTATATATCTAAAAATTTATCAATATCCTGTCTGTTTATACAATATTTTCCTTTGGGACCAAAAAGTGATACATGAGTCTGGTATAACTGTTCACTTTTATATTTCTTTAAAATTGTCTGAAGTCGTTTGTCCATGTTAGTTACTTGTTGTTGTCATTTTTAAAATAAAATTTCATTTTTCTTGGAATGAAATTTTTAAGGTTAATTCTCGGTATTAATACTGGCGAAAGGGGCTCTTCGATACGATAAACTGTGAATAGTCTGGTCGTATTGCATTATCACAAAATTCATATAACCTGTGATATCAATCCTATTTTTCGCCCTTGGTGTGAGATGAACGCTAGAATAGTCATATCTAGAGACCTGCCGACAGCACCTTTTTGCCGCTGACCATAAAATCTTTTCCGCTTGTTTCTCCGTATCAGTGTAAAAGACTGGTCTACCGTCGGCTGTGATAATCCACAATGGTTTTGTTCTATCAATAGTATATTCTCTTTCTATAACATTTGGTTTACTTTCCTCTTCTTGCTCTCCTTCATCGCTTTCGCTTTCCTCATCGCTTTCCTCACTTTCCTCACTTTCCTCGTCGCTTTCCTCACTTTCCTCACTTTCCTCATCCTTTTCATTTGTTTTTTCAGATGTTTTTGCCTCGGCATCGCTTTTTTCTGTGACATTACCCGCAGATTCTTGTTCTGCTGTATCAATTTCGCCCTCTACTTCTTTTTGAAGTTCAGTATCTGGCTTTACATAATTATCTTTTACACAAGAACTAAGTTCTTCTGTCTTTACAGATGTTTCTGCTTCTTGTTTTGGATCATCTTCTTGCTTGTCAGTTTTGCATTTTTCAGAAGATGGAGTTTTTCCCCAAAAATAGCTACTCATTTATTCTTGTCTAAAATAGTTTTAAGCTAAAATTTTTTTAGTGTTAATAAAAAATGAGTAATATAGTACAAATGTCAAATTACTGCGGCGCTGGTGGAGAAGCCACCAACAACTGTTTATATAAAGATGGAACTGGTGAATGCGAGATGATGGGTTGTGGGTTAAGCGATCCTAACTTATCTTTAATTGGAAACATTTGCCAAGGCGGTGCCCTTAACTCTGATCCAAACTACTGCAAGGGTGTCTCAGGTTGTAAAATAGTATCAGACCCTATTAAAAATGCATGCGGTGGCTCCGTTGGTTCCAGTCAAGCTTGCCGCGGAATACCTTATCCGGCAAATGTAACAGGACTTGGTCATTCAGTTACTTGCTGTGATGATGCAAATTTCAGCGGCGACAATATAGCATGTAGCGGGGCTGTTTTGGATAACGCTTTTTGCGAAAAACAAGCAGATACCATGCCAGTGTGTCACGCTGAAACTTCCGCGCATCATCAGCGTAAACATAGTGGAAACTTTGGTGGTCAAGGTCAGGGAGCCCAGCCACAGCCACCTCTTGGCCCTGGGGGAAAGCCACCTGTTACTGTTAATACTTTGTCGGCTTGGAATATGGGTTTAGGTATCGGATCCATAGCGGTCGGGGTAATTTTGTTTGTGATCTTTTTAGAGAAAAGAAGCGTTGCGGCGGCTATCTTTGCTCTCCTTCTCTTTGCCGGAATGGGTGTGGTATTTTTAATGAACATAATCAAAATCAAAGAAAACTATGGTAACTTGCCAGCACAGTGTAAGGATTCCGATTGTTCTGGAAAACCCTGTCACGGAGGTGGTAAAGGTGCTAAATGTCGCCCAGGGGCTTGTCGTATGACAACTGGTAACGAATGTTGCTTGCAGGAAGACGGAAGTCCATGCCCGCCATTATCATGCTCTGATGCCGGTGTTTGCAGTCCATGTGAAAATGCAAATCCACAAGCATGTAAAAAAGACAGTGATTGCCCTTCTGGAAAGTATTGCAGAAACTAAGGTTTTATTTTTCAAAAAATATAAAACTTAATTATCCTTTTTGTCGGATGTTTCGGTTACTGATTCGGGCTCTTCCACCAAAGGACGTTCCACGCGCTCTACTGTAATCGTTGAACCAGCCAAGCGACTTGATTTGTAATTAGCATCGTCTCCTTCGGCTTTTGATTGCTCCTCCAATCTATCCTGCTCTGTCAAATAACTATCCAAATCATTGACATCGTGATTCAAGTACTTCATGAAAGAAGTATCATTGCGATCTTCGGGGATACCAGCCCTTTCACGAGCTTGCATGTATCGCTCAAGATACTTATCAGCGTAGTCTGGATTCTCCTGATCGTATTCAGCAATTTCAGCAAGAGTTTTGTCGAAAACTTCGCGAAATTCTTTTACCTTTTTACTATGCTCCATGAAACCCCAAATAACTTGAGCTTTCTTGACACGTAGGCAAGTATACTTTTCATAAGGATCAGTTGCTTCCTCTTCGACTGACTCTCTGATGTTGCGCTCACGTTCTCTGATCTCTTGAACCTGTTGACGTTCTTTCATGCGTTCCTCTTTGACGTGATCACTTACTGTTTTAGTGACAGCTTTCTTAATGTCTATCTCTTCGACATCTTTGCTCCAATCGGATTTCAAAGTCAGTGGCATAGGTTTTCCAACAAAACCGTGAAAAATCTTGTGATAAGAATCGTGATTTCTAATCAAATCTTCAGCTCTTTCATTCATCTCTTGGATGCTTGAAAAGGTACCCCGAATTTTTAGCATTCCGTAAATACCATCTTCGTTCGGCGAAGCTCCTTTTGCCGGAATCCATGAATGCAAAGAATAAGTTTGTCCGGGGATAGCGGGATCGGCATATCTGCGTTCAACTTTACCATATTTAGGCAAAATGCTAGCATCGGATAAATCTCTCATTGCAGCTGTTGTCTCAGCGTCATTTAGAGGTGGATGCGTAACCGCTGTATATTCCTGTTGGACTTGATCTGTAGGTGAGGTTAAAGATGTTTGTTTCTCGGCCATTTTTTTATTTAATACATGTGGCTTTAACCCAATTTGATAATTTTAATACTCAAGAGTATAAAAATTAATAAGCCATTTTCCTCTCCCATTCTGTATATTTTTGCTCAAAAGTTTCTAGTTCAGACAACCACATATCACCAGGAGATGTATCTTCCAAAAGTTTAATCTGCGATTCTATTTTTCCTATTTCATCTTGTAAATGTTGTAATTTTTCCTCAGTGAAAGACAGAATATTTAATCTCAGAAGATAATCATAACTTTCGTCAATTTTAACAAATTGCATATCATTCATATCTTTTTCTATTTCTTCTTTTTTACGACGATGTAAAATTAGTTCATCGTTCATTACAGCTGACAAAAACGAGTATTTTTGAGAAGAAATTGTGAGAGAGTGTTTAAATGTTTTCAGTTGAGTTCTTTTTCTTTTTTCGTACAACTTCATTCGCAAAGTACAGAAAAGATTAATAATCTCTTGAATTCCACCTTTTCCGCCTTCATCGCCAAATTTTTTGATGGATCCATTTGGATGAAACAATACCATGTTTGTCGTCGACAAGTAACTTTTGAGTTTTAAGTTATCCAAATTGCATTTAATACCGTTTGGGTGTTCAGTTATCTCAAAATGCACTTTTTGGGGAGTAGAATAGTTTTTCAAGGACTTGATTTCTTTTCTTTCCAAAAGATCTTCCGCGAATTCTTTGAATTTTTCTGTCCACATGCCTACAGGCAATTCAGTAACACTAACTTTGTTCTTTTTCCTTGTGATGACACCTGATGTTACATAACGGGTTTCATCGTAATAGTCATATCCCACTTTTTTACGACGAGTTACTTTTTCTATGGTACCTTTGAAATTGCGATACCATGGATCTATGTCAAGTATTTCATCACCAGCAATCCACCTTCTGCATTGATCGATTAAATCTATTGGATTATACAAAGGTATAGAACAAGACCAACCAGTTCCTATACCAGCGCTGCATCCATTTAGTAATACTGTTGGGATAATAGGTATGTAAAATTTAGGTTCTAATTTTTCTCCCTCTGATTTGGTTCTTGGCAATAGTTCATCATCAGCAATTGGAAACAAAAGTCTTGTTAATACATCCTCTTTCGTGTAAATATATCTACCGTCTGCTGCATCTTTACCTCCGACAAGTCTTGTTCCAAATTGTCCATCTCTGAAAAGATATGGGATATTATTTAATCCAACTATATCATTAGCCATTCTCACAACCGTATCATACAAACACTGTTCCCCGTGATGATAATCTGAGACATTAGCTGTATAACCAGCTAATTGAGCTACCTTCAAAGATTTTCCGGTGTATTTTAATTTGCGTAGAAACACTGCAAACATAATTTTTCGTTGCGATTCTTTCATTCCATCTAATACATTAGGAATACTTCTGCCACAATCATCCAAAGAAAATTCAATAAGTCTTTCGTTTATAAATCTTGAAATTGGCATCTTTTCTTCGTAATCGTGAAATTGTGTAGGATCATAATTAGCAAGCCATTCTTTTCGTTTATCAGAATTTTTACCGTCAAAGACCATACTCATACAGTTATCTCCTTGATCGTCTAAATGATATTCAGTAATTCTTTTTCCAAAAGTTTCCTTAACTTCTGCGTTGTTTGAAGTTCCAAGTCCTTTGTAATATTTTCGTTTTCTTCTTTTATTTTCAGTAGAATTTGCGTCATACTGTTTAACTTCCCTTTCAGTATAAAACAAACGATGATTTCCACCGGATTCGTAAACTCTAACAATCGGAGTTTCCATTCCAACCACATAAGGTTTTTTTCTTTTTAGCAAACTAGGGAACAGTGTGTGAAAGAAATTTAGTAACAATCCGCAAATGTGAACTCCGTCAACGTCAGCATCGCACAACAAAGCGACTTTTCCATAATTTAATGTCGCAAAATTTTTGTCATCAGTGTAATCTACACCAAATTTTAAACCAAGCGCATGTATCGCGTTCGAGATCTCAGCATTTTTTGAAATAGTAGTTACTTTTGCATTGCGTACATTCAATAACTTACCCCTCAACGGAAACAACCCGAAAAAGTCTCTACCTTTTTTACCAAAAGCACCTGTTTCGATACCTCTTACACCGTAAGTTTTCGCTGACAGACCTTCTGTAAAAATACAAGTACACTCTGAAGATTTTTTAGTTCCCGCAAAATTAGCAGGATCATACCCAGGAATTTTCTTGAATTTTTTACTTTTTCTTTCTGTTTTTTTAAGAGTCATCATTTCCTTTGCTTTGATTAAATCTTTGATATCCTCCGCAAAAGGCCATTTCATTATGTTATTAATTTGCTTAGTTGTGACCTTTGTTTCGGGTTTGGGGCTTGCTAAACAAGTTTTTGATTGACTAGTAAATTCAGGATTTGGTAAATCACACTTGACAATCATCAAAAAATGTTGTTTGACATCGTTAATTTTAATTTGTGGTTTTCCTGGCTTGTTGAATTTAGCTATCAGTGGTTTGAAGATAGCGCTGGCCCACGCATCGACGTGCACACCTCCGTCTGGGTTATAAATACCATTTGTGAAAGCAACTGTTTGATGACTTTCAGCGGGAACTATCACAACAACAGAGTTTTTTGTTTTGAATTCCATAATCTCAGTTTCTTCCGTGAAAAGTCTAGCATAGTCTTTCAAGTTTGAAATTGGTAATTTTTTGCCATTGTAATAGACAGAAACCCCTTTTGTTCCAGCTATCATTGCACTGTCGAAAATGTATCGAGTGTATAAACCAAGAATAGCATCACTGTACTTAGTACAATTAAATCTTGGGAAATCCGCTGTCCATGTTACCTTTGTACTTGGAGTAGCGGATTTTCTTTTTGTGATACGAGGTTTTGTTTTTTCTCTCATATTATTGCTCCAGGATTGCCTGAAAACTTTGAACTCGCCGTCTTTTGTTGGAGCGATTACTTCGATCGAAAAAGAAGTGGAAAATACATTAGTAAGTTTGCATCCTAACCCGTTCCTCCCGGAACCATATCTTTCTTGATCATCATCATAATTAGAAGACGTTAGAAGTTCTCCAAAAATCATTTCGGGAATGTACAACTTTTCTTTCTCATGAATTTCAATTGGTATCCAAGATCCATCATTGTAAACAGATATTTCATCTTCATTTATATCTACCTTAATTTTGGACATTTTGACCTTGTCTTCTTCGCTTCTCCAGATATTATCAAGGGCGTTAGACAAAATTTCTATAAATATTCTGATAAGAGCTGGACTTGCTCTTACATATTCATTAAAAACAAGACTTAGATCTTGATCTTTTACATGACCTAAATATTGATTTGTTAGCTTTTGATTTTTAGTAGCCCCGACATAAGTATCGGGTCGTTTCAAAATATGTGTTAATTGGTCTGTTTTTTCATATTGTCGTTGAGCCATTTTGTGATGTTAAAAACATTGTCTTTAAAATCAATTTCTAATATCGTTATTTAATTCGACAAATTTTTGCAAAATTTTCAAAAGATCTTTTGGTAATTTTTCTAGGTCAAACCGGGGGCCAGTTTTCATTTTTTGACCTTCGTAAGGTAACCCAACAGCGTGCTTTCCTGACTCTATAAAATGCGCCTTGATAAGACCATATACTAATTCTTGTTTATTTTTGTCGAATTTTTTGATCGATTTGATCATATTCTCTTTATCTTCTGCAGAGATTTCTGTGTCATCTTTGGTTTGTTTAGAAATCGAATCTAGAAGTGGAAATGAAGTTGCCATTTTTTGAAAAACAAATAAACGTTAAAATCATTTTCCAGCGGAATAAGCTGTGTCAAATTTAATATATTGAGTTGCATTTCTAGGACCGCTATTTTTTGGTAAACCTATGGTGTAAGCTGGTATATTTTGTTGTTTAG
>Ga0114925_10000758_pt1 | contig 15057 bp, 15 predicted proteins | sample SumtaG_2_FD_87287 | JGI IMG/M metagenome (GOLD analysis project Ga0114925, IMG submission 87287) | Deep subsurface microbial communities from Indian Ocean to uncover new lineages of life (NeLLi) - Sumatra_00607 metaG | ecosystem: Environmental > Aquatic > Marine > Oceanic > Sediment | place... | reverse complement strand
TAATAATTTTATTAATTTTTCAAAAACGGTTGGTAGCTTATGACCATCAATTAAAATTTTGTGTAATACATCTATTTTAATTTCTGCTGGTACATGCGGAACACCGAGATAAAAAAGTTTGTCTTTGTTTTTTGACAAAAAAAGATACGTATCCTCTACGTTGTTGCTTTTTTTTTCAGTTATTTTGCTGCCAAAAACATTAAAAAAGGCTTGTGCATATTTTTTTGCCAGCATATGTGCCGATATATTTTTCATTGTTTGTTCATCGCCTTGAGAATATTTGCAAGAAACGCCTCACCTGCCTTTTTATTGCTAAATTCTTTAATAAGTTCTGCTTCTGCTTCATCAATAGCCTCAGGTAAAACTAACTCGCGCGTATAATCGGACTCCATATGCTCAAACTGCTTCTGCGCACGTTCATGCATTGTACGCGTAATATTTTTTTTTTCTTTTTTGCGTTTTTCCTTTGCTCTTTCAAAATTAGCTTTCCACGCACTTAATTTTAGATCTAGCGATTTAATACAGTCTTTTTGCTGTTCTATATCTTCTAATAGATCCTTTCTCTCTAGGTCAAGATTATGAGCATTTTCTTTCATTTTTTTTTGCGTTTGCTTTTTAGAAAGTATGTCACCTTTGATAAACGGCAAAAGGTGTTTTACAAACAGATAGCCACCAATAGCAAACAACAAAACAACGTTAAGCAATTTAAATGTAACGGCAACGCCCAAAAATTTAAATGATATACCTGCAAGAATTAAAATATTAATCAATGCAATGATCATAGACGTCGCCATCTCATTCATTGACTTGTCCTAATTTTTTAACAAGTACTTTTTCTAAACGTTTTTTTGCCTCGCGCACAACGCTATGGTCAACGATAATGGGTTTAAGAGGCTTGCCAAGATTTCTAAAAAGAAAAAACTCTTTTTCGTCAGTCACACGTGGCATTTCTTTCCGAAAATGATGTTGATACGCTGACCACTGCGCAGCTTTTTTATCTTTGTGTTGCACAACATCAGATCGCAATGTAGCAATCTTTCCTTGCGCATTACGCTGCTCAGCCGTATCAGCGAGTATAACTTCAAACGCTGGCTCTAAAAGAAGTTTTTTGAACATCACCCATGCAACAAAAAAATGAACCATTTGTACAACGAGTGTTGCATTAATTTCCATGCACTAATGCCCACCTCAACTAAAGATAAACTACACTAATGAAAAGAAGTCCACCCGCAATTAACAAGCAATAAATTGCAGAAGATTCTATAATCCCCATCGCCATCATCATTGTTGTTCTTATTTTGCTGGCACTTTCAGGATACTTCCCTATGTTCTCACACGCCTTTGCGCCGGCCATTCCTTGACCAATAGAAGGACCAATACTTCCTATTCCCATTGCAAGGCCAGCACTAATAAATGCAGCTGCCTTTGCAAAAAAAACACCATCCATGAGATCGCACCTTTCGACATATAAGGTTAAAACATCTAGCCGCGTTTGCAGCGCCTCAAGTGGCAACAACCTATTCATAATATAACAGGATAGTCATTCATTATCTATTCTATCCTATTTAATGCATTTTTTACAAGGGGAATAAGCAACAAACTTACAATAATAGAAAACATATATACATACCAGGTATATATGTTTTATTTTTTTATTGACAAAAAAATCCTTTTCATTAACATTTACGTAGGGTTTAGTACGAAGTTAAAGTGATTCAGCAGCATTTAATCTTACAAAAAACAGCAAGGAAAACTCATGAAAACCATTCTTTAAGGCTTAATCAAGCAGCAAATTTTCTTTTAACCAAATTTTCTTTTATCTCAAAAATCGCAATCAACAATACTTTTTATATTTAAAGGATGCATTATGAACATGCGTACATATTTTTTATTAATTTTTCTTTTATCTTTGTCGTATTTATCTCACCCTGCGGGATCCCCTCTTCGAGAAGAAAGACATCTTACAAAAGAAAAACAACAACAATTAAAAGACATGCAATACCAAGCCCGAATGCAAGCAAAATTTGAAACAACTAAAAGAGAATATTTTTATACTGAACGAATAAAAGAACAGCAATGCACCCCACGCTATACCTATAAAGACTTAGTTCAGCCACTATCCGAAGAACAACAACTCGTCTTTGATCTATTTTTAAACCGCAATGAACTTGAAGAAGATACTGACGCAGAGCTTGAGGGCGGCATTATATTGGCTGGCCCTCCAGGAACAGGTAAAAGTTTTTTTGTTGAGTCATTGGCGGGAGAATTAGCACAACATGGGTATACATTTTATAAACAATCAGCAGCTACTGTCAATGTGGGATATGCCGGTGAAGGAGCAGCTTATCTTGCAGTTACTTTTAAATATCTTCGTTCAGAAGCAACTAAAGAAAATCCCATTATATTTTTTATAGATGAAATTGATGCAATCGCTAAAAAACGCGAACTTTTTGGTGGCGGCGCAGCTGGTTCAGATATGCAAAATACACTTGACCATCTCCTTACTGAACTTGCAGATAACACAAATAATTATTTAACCGTTGTAGTTGCAACTAACCGATTATCAGTATTGGATTCTGCCTTTAAACGTACAGGGCGTATGAACATCAGTTTACACTTTTCACTTCCAAACAAAGAAAAAATAGAAAATGAAGTAAAACGCTGTACCAACAAATATCAGCAAAAATGGAAAAACCGCTCGCATCTTATATCAATCAAAGAAATAATTGAAGATGAATTTACAATTCGTGATGTTGAAGAAGTGTTTAAATGGGCAGCATGGCATGCATCACTTGAAAAAAGTGATGCTGTTAAAGAACGGCATTATGAAAAAGCAATGAAATTTGTAAAAAAAGAAAAGCTCGAAAACAAAAAGCTCGATTTCGACTCTACATCTAAAAAAAAAGGCGAAATACTCGCACGGATCAATCAATTAAAAACCACTGGATACGATATAGACAGAGCTATCGAAACAATAGAAAGCTGGGGCTATGATGGCGATTTAAGTAAAGAATTTCCAAATTAAAAACATTTTAACTCAAGGCCAACAAGATGAAAAAACAATTATTTTTATTAACATTACTCAGCTTACTTTCATTCTCTATCGCATCTCCAATGCGTATGCGTACAGCAACCAAAATCTTGGCTGGATTTGGAGCATGGAAAGCAACTGACAAATCAAAACCAACGTGGATAGAATCTGGATCACAAGCTGATCTTGCTTACAACATGCACAAACCATCTTCTGATCATCGTCAAGATCCAGACTTTTCTCATTTTGGTGATTCTAACAAGTCAAACCAATCAGAACCGGGTCCCTATCTTGGACGAGAGCCAAACAAAGGCCTAAGAGAACCAGAGTTAACATCAAGCACGAAACTCAATACGCTCCTAGAAAAATATCTCATATTTCATTGGGAAAGAAATAAAAACATCCGCACCATCATCAATCAAAATTGTCAATATTTAATAACGCACTACCACCCTGCTCTCCCGGGCCCTATCAATTCTGATATCGTAAATGATTGCAGAAGGCTCAAAAAACAGGTTCGTGATAAAGAATCTGTCGATATACTTGTTGGTGAATATAAACGACTCGAACAACATCATCGTCAGGCACAACAAGAACTAGCACGTCAAAACACATTTGGTTTCAGTCAAAACTATTATACTGAGACACCTGTTTTTACACCCCCCACACCGGCAAAAACACAAAAACTAAAAACTAAGCCCAAAACTAATTCTACAAAACAAAAAAAATCAACTCCACAGATTTCACAAAAAGAAGTCAAACGTCTTGCCGAGCTTGCAAACCACTATGCACAACAACTGGAATATAATCCTGATCTACCTGAGCAAACGGCTAACCGCATGCTTGCGAGGCAACGTGCAATTGAACAATCAACAAAAGCAATACATATAGTTATTGACCCTCTTCGGCAAGCTCTTAGTGATGAACTTGGAAATATTGCCAAAGAAATTAAAGCATCAACAGCCAATATTGCCGCATCAGAACTTGGTTTTCTGTACACCAAGGCCCATGTTTTCATGGAATTAACCAAAGATCTCGAACAAGGTGGTTATTTTGTTGATGCATTTAATGCACTTGATGTGGTCCATGTAATTAATGACACTGCTAAGCAAACTGGCCCTGAAATCTATACCAAACAAGCGGGAGAATTATTAAAAACTATTTGGAGCGGATATAAAAATATTCGTCCGGAATATCGATTACTCATAGGTGATTTTGTCACCGTCATCACTGACCCTAACGATGTTCAGTCTCTTGTAAAAAACAGCAATGCTGCCGCTCGAGGATTCATTCGTGGTACTAAAGAATTTGCAGTAGAACTCAAGGATCTTCCTAAAAATGTGGTTGAAGGTGTTGCCACTATTGCAACCAAAATGTATTACTTCTCCAACCATTATTTGATGAACGATTATGACCTGACATCGCAGCTTGAGGTCATCCAAGAACTCAGAAATGAGATAGAGAGATTTGAAACAAATAAAGAAATTGCCGTACAAAAACTTACTGACCTACTTCATCACGAACAACAACTTGTTGAAACATACAAACAACGTCAACAAACTGATGAAAAAGTTGGCAAGCTCATAAAAGAAAAGCTCGGTGATCTTTATGAACCATTTGAAGGTAAAAATTCAGCAGAACAGGTTAAAGAGCTGTTCAAACTTGCATATCATGCATTAACTTATGAACCTTCTGAAGATACTGTAGAAAATGTCACCGCGTTTGCAACCAAGCATGCACTCAATTACGGAACGGGCAATGCAGCCGGCAAACTCTTTGTAATTACCGGAGAAGGTCTTGGTGCACTTGCACACGGTGCAACTGAATTGAGCGCTGACATTGCAGCCCATCTTTCTAATGGGAATGCATTACGCATTAACGGTAATACAATTGCAATTGTTGCTGATGGTCTTGCTGAGGCTGAAGCAGTTCGGGAAGCTATTACAACAACTGCTGGGGTCGTTGCTGATATTACTGAAATTGTAGTGCCTGCAACGGCACTATTAAAAGATGGCAATGATCTTGGTTGCTCAGAACAACAACCTGATTGGACCCCTCACGGATATAAGCACTCTTCTTCAAAAAATTTAAAATGGAAAGACGTTATTAAACAAACCAAAAACGGCCCTGCAAAATATCATCATAATATTGATATAGAAAAATTAGAGCGAATGGTATGGCAAAAGGGAACCAAAATAAATAACGGTAAACCGTGGAAGGTGATGGAACTAGACTATTTGGTAGGTGCAAAAAATGGAATAGAAACACAATTTGTAAGAGTCGAAATGAGTGCAAACACTATACATGGGCATCCCATTACAAAATCAGAATATTTAAAACTTTTAAACTAATCAGGAACAGGTTTGCTAATGAAAAAAATAAATATTAAATCAGGAAAAATTTTATACAATGATTTAAATATTTTAAATAAATCTTTAAGTAAACAGATTTTTTCATTAAAAGAAGATTTACTACAAATCGAATACCCAGACGGTTATTTGATAGATGTTGGATGGTACCCTGAATTCGATATCACAGGACATTTTAAAATCATGCTAATAAAGGACTTTAATTGGGATCAACCAGTTAAAGATATAACATGTAAAGATTTGGTGGAACTTATAAAAAATATTCAAAAAATTATTGATGAAATAGATAATAAAACTTTACAGTTAAAGGAATAATTATGAAAAAATTATTGGCAGGCATGGCACTTATTGCTCCACTAACAGTACAATCTAATGATATGCCCTCACGACCACAAGATACTGAGATAACTATTCAACAAGAAATTCCAACACCAAGTAAAACAGATAGAAAACTTAATTCAATGAAGCTTCCTAACTTTGTTGGTAAGCTTCCTGATTATTTTGACATTAATCTGGGGTGGATTATACGCTCTCCTAACGATACCTTTTTTGGGGGAGCAACTATTTTGATAGTTGGTGAAAAAGGAACTGGCAAAACCCTACTCGTAAATGAAATAATAAAAAAGTCCGGCTTAGAGACAATATATGTTCCTATGAAAGAATTATACAATCAACCTTTGCCAGACGGCTATAAAAATCATAGCCGTTATGCTGATGCTGTAATTAAAAATGCTCTATCTAGAGCAAAAGATATATCACAAACTAAGAATAAATCTGTGATTGTTTTTATTGATGATCTTGATTATGGATATCCCAAGGATAAACCATTTGAATCAATATCTATTGGTGGTAACACACTTCCTGATATTGAAGATAACTACAAACACATTAAATTCATAGCAACCGCTACAGATATTGATGTATTTCCAAAAGATATTCCTTATCGAAGATTAACTTATGTTATTCCACTTTCATTACCTGATTATTCAAGTAGAAAAGCGATCATTGAGTTTCACTTAAAAAAACATTTAGCCGACAAAAATATAAAGTTTTCTACGCTTGCTTTTGCTTCACAAGGATTTTCTGGTGGTGATTTAGTACGTGTAATAAACAATGCCGCAAAGCTAGCACAAAAACGCAGTGACTCTCAAATTACACAAGCTGATCTATGGACTGCTTTTAAGCCAATCAGACGTGAATTAGCACTACAACAATGGGAGGGAGCCAAGCAATCAACACAAAATTTTTTAACAGAATATGGCCCGGCTATTGTAGCAATACTCGCAACAGTAGCAATGATTCTTTTAATTAAAAATAAAAACAAAAAATAATACAATTACTTTTTTATACTAGGAGTTCATTATGAACAGAAGAAGACTAAATCTTTCTACAATTATATTACTCACAGCCTCATCTATAGCATTTAGTACAACAATGCCTATGCGTGCACGAAAAGATTTACCTAACATGAAAAAATCAAAGTTTCCATATCTGTCTATTCCTGAAGAAAATCGTAAAAGCCTCAAGGGAGCTATTTCTAAAAAATTGGAAGAAATCTTTACCTCCATCGCTAATAAACGAACTCTACCTCCGGGACTTTTCTTTTATGGTAAAAAAGGAATAGGCAAAACACTCACAGCTCAAGCACTCACGGGTGAACTTGATGGATATGCCATACATTTTGATACTAATGAAATAATTGAAGCAGGAAACTGTAATTCTACTATTAAGAGAATTTTTACTTATGCACGAAATTGTGTAAAAGAGCACAACAAATATGTAATAATATTTTTTGATGATATTCATGAAGCAGGAAAGAATGGATCACAATCTCCTGCAATGCGTAGCTTCACGACTACCTTATGTTCTGAAATAAAGAAAGAACGAGAAAATCACAAAATATTGGTTATTGCAGCTACATATGAAAAGGTAGAAAAAATTCATAGCCTTTTTATTAAATCACCCTTTGAAACAGTCAAATTTGAAGAACCAGATACAAAAAGCCGTTTCGCTATCCTAGAATATTATTTTAGAAAATCAAGCTACTTCAGAGAATCCCATATTCCAGTCCTTAAAGAAATTGCTGAAAGAACCTCAGGATTAACAGCTCGTGATTTAAAATTAATGGTTAATATAGCAAAAAGGTCAGTAGAACAACGATACGAAGACTCGAACAGAAAAACTAAACTTATATTTTCAAAATCAGATCTTGTATATGCATACAAACAAATCAACATACTCAAAGTCAAAGAAGATGGTAGTTTTAGTTTGACTCGAGTAGCTGAAGGAAGTGTAGTCGCTACTGTTGGAGCAATTGTTGGCTTCGTAATAGCAATAATAGCTGGCAGTAATGGTGGTAATGGTGGAAATGGGGGAAGTAATGGCAGCCCCACTGGGTCTTCTAGCGTTTAATAAAGACAATTTTTATAATTAATTTTTTAAGGAAATAAAATGAAAAAATCTTTATTACTATCAGTGTTGTTGGTATTTACTGCAAATAATATTCACCCAGAAACACCAAAACCTGGCACAAGCATGGGAGAACTACTTTTTGATGGCCCTGGTATTATAGGATTTGGCCACGCTATATTATTTGAAGTTTTAATACTATCATTCATATTTAAAAATTTGAATATGGCTAGATATTTTAAAAAATTAGAAAATAATTTAGACAAGTCTAATAATAAGGACAATACGAAGAAAAAGCCTGAGAAGAGCGAAGCTAATATTACTGCTTGTTCATAATTCTTTAAAATGGGCACCATACTCATTCAGCATGGTGCGCATTTTTTACAAGGGAAATCTACCCTTTTTGCCAATCCGACCAAAAGACGATAAAATTAATAGGAGTGATAGATTCTATCCTAATAGTGCTTCTATTGCGCACTTATCCTGAAAAGCATAGATTACCAGAGCGAACGTTATTGGATTATGATTATAAAACAGAGATTTTTTAACTTTTTTTACCCCTGGGTAATTATACTGTCAATTATGGCATGTGTTGGCACATTGAGTACAGCTCAGCTGGATGCTCCTTTTGATGATCCGGCCATTGATGCATTTTTAAATGAAAATGTACAAGCAGCAGAAGAAGCATGCGATAAAGAATCGGTTATTGGTCTGTTGCAAGATTTTAATATCATAGATCTGCTCAAACAAGATTTTTATTTGCGCACCAATTATTTAAATAAAAGAAGTCTTTTAGATGAAGCACTCTTTATGAATGAATGGTGTTCACAATGCGACAATTATTTTAGCGCCTATCTTTTTTTCAACCAGTACACCAGAAAAAATTTTACGACAAAGCGCGACACCATCAATGCATACCTTGCCGTCGGTGATGATCAATTTATTGATAACTTGCAAGCAATTCTAGAAGAGATTGAAGATCTTATCAATTTTGATACAGAATCCGCAGTTGCTGTACTTTCATTGATAGAAAATTTTGTGGTGGAAGAACGACGCCTTGGATTTATGTTTAGTGGGCAATACACATGGTGCGATTGGCGCCTAAGAGTAAAAATGCCCCTGCAGTATCACGAGCGAAATTATTTTGCTAATTTAGAAATTCAAAATGCATTACAAGAACTCCTTGATCCAATCACCGGTGCACCCTCACCACAAGAAGAAGGACGCTTTCAACGCGAACATTTAATTAGTGATCAGTTTGGTGTTGGCGATACGCGAATTGAAATTGATTATCCTGTTGTTGACACATGCAACACAAATATGCGCGCGGGATTTTTGGCAACCATTCCAACGGCTTATGCATTTAAAAAGGGTCTGTACGGATCCTTTTTTTGTCGTAATAGAAATAGACCAACTATTGATCTTTGTTTACTTGTAGACCAAGAAGCCATCAGCAGCGGTGCATTAGAACAAGCATTTACAAACTTTTTTTTACAAGCTATGGATTATCTGTCGGCAATTTTGCTCGATACTCGGCTAGGCAATAATGGTCATTTTGGATTAGGAGCTCTTTTACATTCGCAAGGGTGTTTAGGTAAATGGGTCAACAGACCGTGGGCACAAAACATAAAAATAAAAAGTCGGCTTTCAGCTGAATATTTAATTCCCAAAGAAGAACGCGTTTTTTTTATAGAACATAACAATGCCGCAGAATTTGACTGTAGAGATTTTGATGATGAAAATCAGGTTGATAGCAACTTTGATTTTCTTACCCGCGTTCTTACAAACCGCTTCTTTCCATTTAATTTTAAAGCAAAGGTTTCACCAGGTGTTATTTTTAGATCAACGTCTCGCCTGATATACGAGCGCTGCAAATGGGGAGGATATTTTGGCTTTGATAGTTATTTACAGATTGGTCAAGGAATTAGCGAGATTTGTGCGCCTGATAAAATAAAAAAAGTGTTATGCAAAGCAAAAGCAGAAAAATCGTGGATTTATCAAAGTAGAATTATTGGAGGACTTTCGTATAGAATACCGCGTTCATGCTCAAAATGTGATGTTATTCTTTCTTTAAATGGTGGACTTACCTATATGACCCGTGGTCTGGGTAAAGACTTCACCCTTTCTTTTAATATCGATACTAATTTTTAAAAAATAATTAATGAGGAAAAAATGAAAAAAATAGTGTTAGCTTGTGCCCTTATAGCGTTAGGATCAACGCAACCTACGTCATCAGTTGTTTTAACGTCAGGTGCGATTGGAAAACTTGATGGAACTGTAATTAATGCAAAAAAAATACAACTCATGTTTAAAATTCTAAGTAACCTGGAAAAAATTCTAGGACACAAAAATGGTTCGAGCAAAAATGACCGCTACACATTCAAACAAAAAAAATATAGTCTACGCGGACTTATGCGATTGCTTGAAGATGGATCGGTAACGCATGCACAGCTTGCTCAATGTTTTAAACAAGTAAAAAGCGATCTAAAAAATAACTCATTACAATATGCAGAACACACACGAGGATCAAAAAGTTTTTTAATTTTATATGTTAATGAATCATGTTTAAAGCATGGGCACAAAGAGAGTATTTTACTCAACTGGGCTCACACTAAAGAAGGCACTGAAGCAGAACAAATGGAAAAAGAGTTGACTGATTTATACACCTGTTACACCTTTGCACTTTCATTGTCGACCTTTTTGCAAGATATGATTCAAAGCTGTCCAAGCGCTGTAGTAGACTTTAAAAAATTTATTCGTCAAAAACTGCCTCAGGCTTCAGTTCAATCGTTTGAAAAATGGATTAACATCATACAAAGTAGACCAAAACACTATGCAACAAAAAGAAACACTCTCGGGAACCGTTGATCGGATTATTTTCCAAAGCGCAGAAAATGGTTTTTCTGTTTTTATTTTACAAATTAACAGCAACTCTTCTACCACTGTGTGTGGATATTTACCGGCCATAACTGCCGGTGAACAAGTACAATTAAGTGGTTCATGGACCGTACATCCAAAATTTGGCAAACAATTTCAAGCAGATGATTGTACTAAAACAGTTCCCACATCGCTTGTTGGACTAAAAAAATATCTTGGCTCAGGTTTAATTAAAGGTATCGGCCCCACGTACGCAGAAAAACTGGTTAATTGTTTTGGAGACAAAGTTTTAGACATCATCGATCAAAGTCCTGAAAAATTAAGCGTGGTTCCGGGCATCGGCCCAAAACGAATAGAAAAAATTACTCATGCATGGAAAGACCAAAAAGAAGTTGCAAACATCATGGTCTTTTTGCGTGAAAAAGATATTTCAGCAACCTACGCAGCAAAAATTTATAAAAGGTATGGCAAAGAATCAATCGCTTTTTTAACTGAAAATCCGTACCGACTTTCGCAAGACATTTGGGGCATTGGTTTTAAAATTGCCGACCAAATTGCACAAAATTTAGGTATTCCAGCTGACTCAGTCAAACGAGTAAAAGCCGCAATGCACCACGTTATTTTACAAGAAGTTGGCAACGGACACTTGTACGTTGAACTTGATAATTTAAAAGCAAAAACAACTAAGCTCTTAGAATTAGATGCAACCATTCTTGGGCAAAAAATGAAAAACGGTTTGCACGAACTCTACAACACTAATGAAATAAAATTAATTTCTCATGACAATCAACATTTTGTCACCTCGCCACAAAATTATTTTTCTGAAAAAGGTTGCGCGCTTAAAATACAACACTTGTTAGAGCACAAAAGCAAACTGATTCTCGACACCAACAAAGTGTACGAGCAATTACGCACTGCCAAAGGTGAAGTTGAACTTAATGACGACCAACAAAAAGGAATTATGGCGTGCTTAACCAACAAAGTCAGCATTATTACCGGTGGACCGGGCACCGGAAAAACTACGTTAATTAAACAACTGTTAAATGCACTTGATTTGTGCAATACAAAATATCGCCTCGCTGCACCAACCGGCCGCGCGGCTAAACGAATGGCGCAAAGTACACGCCGTGATGCAATGACTATTCACCGATTGTTAGAATTTGATGTAAGCACCTATCGTTTTACTAAAAACGAACAAGACGCACTCAATCTTGATTTTTTAATTATCGATGAAGCATCAATGATTGATATTTTTCTTGCCAATGCCATTTTAAAAGCGGTACCGCTTGACGCACACGTTGTTTTTATTGGTGATATACATCAGTTGCCTTCAGTTGGCGCGGGCAATTTTTTAAACGATTTAATTACCAGTGAAAAAGTTAATTGCACACGATTAACCAAAATTTTCCGCCAAGCACAAGACAGCATGATTGTCGTCAATGCACACCGAATTAATCAAGGTGAATTTCCGACGTCGTCTTTACCCGGTACACGGCGTGACTTTATTTTTATCAAAGAAGATGATCCGGCAAACGTTGCTGGTCATTTACAAAACATTTTTACCAAAGAAATAAAAAAATTAGGTTTCACTCCAGACCAAGTAAATGTGTTAGTTCCTATGAATCGTGGTGTTGTCGGCACGCAAACAATTAACAGCCACTTACAAGAAATTTTAAACCCGGCAACTAATCAAAAACATGTTATGCGCCACGGTACCGCATTCCGCGTCAATGACCGCGTCATTCAACTACGCAACAATTATGACAAACTTGTTTTTAATGGGGACATGGGTACCATTACTGAAATTGATATAACCGAACAACAGCTGCACATCCAATTCGGCGGTCGCGTACTTGAGTACGAATTTAGTGAACTTGATGAATTATTTCTTGCCTATGCAATCACGATTCACAAAAGTCAGGGCTCAGAATATCCTGTTGTCATCATTCCTATTTTTATGCAGCATTTTACATTGCTTCAACGCAATTTAATTTACACTGCCATCACACGTGCAAAAAAACTGTGCATTTTTATTGGCCAAACTAAAGCAATTGCTATGGCCATTAAAAACAATAAAGGTTTGGATAGAAAAACTTTTTTACAACAGTTTTTAACGAGTGATTTACAAGCAAGATAAATAATTCTTTCCTAATCACCACTCATAATATTACAATTCAAATAACCAACTATACGTTTTAAAAAAATAAAAAAAGGAAAGTAAAAAATGAATACAAACAAAAACACTCTAATCATTTTTTCTGTTGCATTACTTACCCTCACTCAAGACACACACGCCAAGTGCAACAATCCGGCAGACCTTAACCGCACCTTCGGTCCACAGAATAACGGCATTGTAACAATTGATTTCGATAATGAGGAATTACCATAGATAGCTGGGGAAATATTTATTTGTACGGGACAGATAGTAGTAATAATCAAATGCTCATAGCACGACTCAAAAAAGATGGTTCATTGGATCCAGCGTTTGGTAACAATGGAATACAACTTATAGGCCCTAATCTAGGAGGTCAGGGCGGCATTACTATTGATGCGCAAGGGCGCGTGGTACTGTTGGGAACTGGTGAGGTGAATCTAGATTTCGCCGTTGTTCACTTATGCGGCGACCAGCTACCAGCATTTGTCACGGCATTGGGTGAAAAATATCGAGCTAATTGTTTCGTATTGCCGTAATAATTTTTTATAGTTTTTATGATTAATAATTTTAAAACCAAAAAAAGGAAGAAAAAATGAACATTACAAACAAAAACACTCTAATTATTTTTTCTGTTGCATTACTCACCCTCATTCAACGCACACAGGCCAAATGCACCAACCCGGCTGACCTTGACCGCACCTTTGGTCCACAAAATAACGGCATTGTATTAATTGACTTCGGGGGAGTTAATCTGGGAGAGGGGGGTCTTGTGATTGACGACCAAGGAAGAATTGTTGTTTGTGGTGTGACTTTAACTTCATATATTCCCCCGATTGGAAGTGATTTTGCCGTTGCACGTCTTTTGCCCAACGGACTTTTAGATACTTCATTTGGACCAAGCAATGATGGTAAAGTTACCATTGACTTCGGTGGAACTGATTTGGGAACCGGTGGTGTAGTTCGCGATACTCAAGGCCGACTTATTGTTGCTGGTTATGAGATTCCATCTTTCAACTTTGCCGTTACACGATTATTAGAAAATGGCTCTCTTGACTCAAGTTTTGCTGGTGATGGTACGGTAGTTGGAATGGGTAATAATATTAGACATATTTCAGGAATCAAATTAAACAAAGAAGGAAAAATCGTTCTTTTTGGCTATACAACTGGTGATAACCTGATCGTAATACAACTAAATACTGACGGTTCACTCGATGCTTCTTTTGGTACTGCTGGTACTCCAGGCATACAGGAAATTGGTTTCGGGGGAAGAGATATCACGAGATCAGATTTTATTATAGATACTCAAGGCAGAATTGTCATCGTTGGCTATACTGACGTTGGTTCCAACCCAACTAACTTTGCCATCGCTCGTCTTAATGCTGACGGATCTTTTGACACCACTTTTGGATCGGGAGGTCAAACTACGGTAAATATTGGAGACGACATTGCTGAAGGGGGTATTGCCCTCACACGATCAGGAAAAATAGTCATACTGGGCACAAACAATACTGGTTCTGATAATACCATGGTTGCATTTCAACTTAACGATGATGGCTCACTCGATACAACGTTTGGCACTAATGGCTCAACAACCGTTGACTTAGGCGTAGACGAACGAGGTAACAGAGGCATCACTATAGATAGTTGGGGAAATATTTATTTGTATGGAATACAAGATGATCCTGGCCAATTTCGCCAATTTCTTGTCGCACGACTTACAAAAAACGGATCACTCGATACATCGTTTGGCAATAACGGAACCCAAATTATAAAAGTAGATACAAGTACAAGTTATATAACCACAGAAGGTGAAGGCGGCATAGCCATTGATGCACAAGGCCGCATTGTATTATTAGGAAGTACATTGCTACATCCACCATTACCGAATGTCAATTTTGCAGTGGTGCGCTTATGCGGCGATCAGTTGCCAGCATTTGTAACGGCATTGCGTGAAAAATATAGAGCAAATTGTTCGGTGTTGCCGTAATACATTTTTCAATTTCCTATTGAATTAGTGAGGAGAGTAGATTTTTTTTCTGCTCTCCTTTTTTAAGGACGTCCTTCCGACTTCGCCGAGGCTACGCCGGACAAGTCGATGAACATAGGAAGATACACATTTAGTTCTTAATATAAAAGGACGTCCTTCCCCTCACGGCTAATCCACTAGTCACATCAGAAAAAAAATGATACATACAAGAAAGCAGCCATACCTTTAT